>PEHZ01030228.1_pt1 | contig 60217 bp, 89 predicted proteins | sample 1430801 | NCBI WGS metagenome assembly PEHZ01 (sample SAMN07695258, study PRJNA407112) | Insect metagenome, whole genome shotgun sequencing project.
GTTTTTTACAATTTAAGCCCTCACCCGCCCTTTTTTATCAATTTATTGACACGGTTGCCCACTGTATTTCTTATGACCTTTCTTACTAACCTCACCAATCTGTTACTTTCTTTTTGGAACAATCTGGATTTTATCCACGTTTTCCACAGGTTTACCCACAGTTTTTTACAATTTAAGCCCTCACCCGCCCTTTTTGTTTCAACCTCGTTTTGGTATATTAGTCTTATCAAATGATTTGCAATAAAAGGAATTTTTAAAATGTTACGTATCAGTGCAAAACGTATCCACAATTTCAATGGAAAAATATTTGGAAACTCATTGACCTTGAAAGGTCACGCCCTTTACCCAGCTTCTTTTGGCTCTGACTTGACACGGTGTGTAATGGCACGTTTCAACGACTCTACAATGAGTGAAATCGAGGATGCCATTCACAACAACAATTCCTACGAGCTGTTCTTGCCAGAACATAGAAAAGGCTGGTTTGCTAAAGAAGACATGTCTTTGGTAAAAGACCGTATAAAACTTGTTGTATCACGTGGCCATGAAGTCTTTGACAATCATTGGGACGACGACGAATGTCGTGACTTGCCAAATGAGAATGACATTGAAGACTACATTAACTTCTGGATGTCAGAATTTGTTAGCTATCAATTCAGTATCCTTTATACCGATATGGAAAATCTGGTCAATATGGATCGCCAGACGTTATGGACCTTTGGTAATTATCCAAGCAACAAAAGATTTCGTGTGAGTCGCAAGACTCGTATTCTGAACGAGATGTCAGAAATAATCTCTTGTTGGTAATTGGTGCATTCGGATGGTGCAAAGACCATCCGTTCCTATGGTATTTGAAAGGTTTTTGAGATGTTTTCAGTTTGTAAAGGTTTGCTTGATTTTGATACGGTGGCTGGTTTTGAGCGGTTTGCTAATGGAGCGATTATGGAGGTTATTGAGGCTTGTGTCAGGGCTGATTACAAGAGTTGGTTTGGCAAGAGTGCAAGCGGTCTGATCTCGGTTGACAACAGTTGTGTCAAATTGTGCTTGCCAGCTCTTATATACCCTGGCGACCGTGTGGCATTAATGGCAAGTTACATGAAGGTTGCCGTTTACAATGAGGATTTTGGAAAGATTATTGGCAATAACATTCCTTTGGGAAATAGGGAGCTTTGGAGCTTTCTTGACAGGTTGAACGAACACTTTATAGGCGACCATCTTCGAGGGAACGCCCGTTTGTATAGTGAAAGATGGGATTTATTGGCAAGAAAGGTTGCCTAGTCGACCTGTGTTCATATTGGTTTGGTTATTTTGAAAGGATTTCACCACAATGTATTATTCAAATTTAGATGATTTTTGCAAATGGATCGACCACACGGTTAAAAAAGGTATTCGTAACGCCGTGGAACAAAACTCGAGGAAATGGTTTAATCGGTATAAAGGCGGTATTGGAATGGATATCGTTTCAATAGACAAATGTTTTCCAATTGATAGTGAAGACTATTCTGGCAATCTTGGCAAGCTGGATTTGTTCATGAGAACGGCAATGGCGGATGATGCCTTTGCTGAAAAGATACGAGTGTTTATAGGAAAACACGTCCACATGGGACGAGACGGCATTGCCGTTGCCGTTCGTGTAATGCAAAGAGAGGTTGTGAGGGATTATGTTCACCAGAACACACGTCGTTATTTGGAATACTGGAATAGATATGAAAGGAAAATAAAAAAGGGCAAGGCAGGCCAGACTCGATGATTTCAATCTCTGGATTGACGGAATGGTTCGGAAATCTATTGCGAACGCGGTTAGGAACGGCTCTGACACTTGGTTTGAGTATATAGAGGCTACTGGTAATGTCAGGGTTCATTGGCGACGTTTAAGAGAGGGATTGCCAGATTTCAGGAGCCGTCTTGAGATGATTGGCGTTCTTGGCAAGCTTTTTCAGATTGGGGCGATTGACTCTTCTTTCCAGTATATGTTGGAAACAAGAACGAACGGGCGTTTTCCACTTGACAACAGCGAATTCAAGGACTGGTTCAATACATTGATAGGTGATCTTGTTTGGGATTATGTCAACGAACATGCGAGTGAATATATGGAATACTGGAATGAATGCAGGAAAGGAAATGGGAATGTATAGTTTCAATAGTGAGAAGGCTCTTTTGGCTTTGGTTGACGAGTCCTTGATTGACTGGATTAAAAGCCGTGCTGGCAAATATGACACTTTTGAGGATACTGTGAGGGACTTTGAAACGGCGATTCCCAATGTGACTGACACGGGATATGTTCTGGACGCGTTGCGGTCGTTTGTATCAGTGTCACATCGCTCAAAATATGCAAGGGAGATTTTGGATAGTGCGTTGTCCAGTATGGTTCTTATGGATAATGGGGTCACTAGGGCGGTCAATGGTATGTATAGAAGAGTCTTTTGCGACTGCTTTGAAAGGAATGCAGCCAAATACAGGTCGATTTGGGGCGAATACAGTGAAACGTGCTGGATAGCGGGGAATAGGGATTATGTATAGATTTACGAGTGAAAAGCGTCTTTTTGCTTGGGCTGATCTGACTTTGAAGGACTGGATCAAGAACAACGCTAATGAGTATGATGATTTTGAAGATATGCTGGACGATATTGACGATGTGTTGCCAGATGTCATTGAGTCTGGTCATGTTATGGAAGCGTTCGACTCTTTTATGGAAACGGCTCGCCACTCAGCTTATATCAAGGGTATTTTCGACTGTGCAACATCGTATAGGACTTGTGGTGACAGTATCACCACTGCCACGGCTGTAAATATTATGTATGGAGCTGTCATAAGCAATTGCTATGAGAGGAACATTGATAAATACAGGCTTCTTTGGGAGATGAACAGGAAAGTCTAGCAACATTGGCAAACCAAAGTCAGTTTGGCTTTGGTTTAATGAAAGGATTTGTTATGGAAGAGTTTAATTCGATTGCCCAGTTTCATGATTGGGTTCACCGATATGTGAAAAAGGGTATTAAGGCAGCCGTTAAAAGAGGTGATGATTGCTGGTTTGAAGTCGATGATGATGATGGGTATATTAATGTTTCCAATGAATATGTAATCGCCTGCCTGCCAGATTTCAGGGAACCTATGGAAGCGGTTGAAATGCTTTGCAATTTCATGCGGATTGGTTGTTTTGAGTCGGTTTTCCAAAAAGAGATGGAATTGATAACAGGGGGTGTGATTCCTTTGGATCATGAGAAAATTATTGAGGTGGTTGTCTCGTTACGGTCGTATTTCGCATGTGAGTGCGTGGAAGTATATGCTGCCTATTTTCTATCTTATTGGAATAAATGTGTTGAGGAAATGAGGAAATAATTTGAAATGTTTGTTTTTAGTGACGAGGATACTCTTTACAACAGTATAAATGCCTGTTTGAAGGATTGGATAAGGAACAATTATGATAGATATGACACTTTTGACGAAATGGAAAAAGATTTTGGCAACCATGTAAAAGACCTTTTTCCATCTGGTATTGACGAGAATATGTTTTCATTGGCTCTTCAGTCATTTAGGAATACCGCTAAGCATTCCAGGTCTGTAAAGATTGCATTGGACCAGGTATTGGAAAGATATAAAGCGGATGATGTTGTTAGAATTGTATATGCTTTATATAAAGACTATGCTGATACCAGCCTTATTTTCAATCGAAAGGAATTTGAGAGGGTCTGGAATGAAAAGCATACCAATCATGAAACGAACAGGGTGCTTTTTTCCAATTCATTAGGCAAGGAAAGCCCTTTCACTCGCTATGATCTTGAGTCTGATATCATGTCATATCTAGCCAAGAGGTTTTCAAACAGGAACATGTTGGATTATGAGAGGCTTAACTGGATTGCAAAGCATCATGTCGAGCTTTTGAAATATGATCGTGACAATGGGTATTTTGACTACGGTGAAACTGATCTCATATGGAAACGGCTTGTGACCTGTTTGAGGAATGAAAGCCTGTTTGGTATTCCATTTGGTAAATACAGTCAATATGTCAAGGACGAACGCACTCTTGATAATGTATTGTTCTTTTATAATGGTATGGCGTATCAGATGTTCTTTGCACCAGCCATAGAATATCTGCTTGGGTCAAAAAGGGGATGGGAAACAAAGGATTTTTCTAGTGAATTGATTAAATTGGCTAACAGTTTTTACAAGGCTTTCAAGCTTACAAGAGTTTGGCTTGATCCCAACATACGTAAACAGGGCGGCTGCCAACAAACCGAAGTCAGTTAGTCTCGATTAATATGAAATAAATAGCCGAAGCCTTATGACTTTGGCTTGGAAAAGGATAAAGAATGGCACGTATCAGTAAATCACAAGTCCATGATAATAACAGAAGGCTTTTCAGCCGTTCCTTGACTAGTGAAAAAACCAGAATGTTTATTAGCCCTTTTATAAAGGATGTGACGGGCTGGGTAATAACTCGTTTGGGTAATTCGACAACGAAAGAGATCGAGGAATGTATGGAAAAAAGACACGCCTATCCTATTTTGAGAATTGAGAATGAGAAAGGCTGGTTTTCGGAGGAAGATTTTAGAAAAGTTAAAAAGCGTATAAAGACTGTTATAAAATCTGGTCGTAAATGTTTTGGTGATAGATGGAATAATGATTATGTGGAAAATGAGCCATGTGAAATAGATGTTATCGTATATATAAATTATTACATGAATTTGTTTATTGATTTAAGATTTTATGATTTTCTCGATGATTTAGACAGGTTTACTCATACTGATTTATCTAGATTACAATTATTGAATATCTATTTTACTAAAAAGCATTACCGTATCAGTAAAAAGTTTGGAGAATAAGGAATGTGTGATTTTAAAGATTATAAAAAACTTGTTGATTGGATGGACATTGTTTTGGTTGACTGGATAAAAGACAATGCAAAGAAATATGATGGTTTTCAAGATATGGTAGATGATATTGACGCTATACCGCTTGGTTTTAGTGATTACACAAGTGCTTTCGAGGCATTTGTATGGGCCGCTCGAACATCTGAAGATGTCTGGAATATCATGAATGACATATTGCTGGTATATGACAAGATCAATTTCGGTTTAATGGTGGATAGAATGTATAGACAGTTTTTATTGTATTGTATCATTGATGACGTTAAGGGGTATAAAAGGATTTGGCGTAAATATCATGGCTAACCAAAGTCAGTTGATCCCGTTTTTTATGAAAGATGATTGAAATGAATGAAATAGACAGAAAATTGAGCAAAGATCATGTAATCAGTAATGCAAAACTGCCAACAAAATTCGGTTCCTTGAAAGAATTATATGAAGGAATTTCCAAAGAGGTTTTCGATATAATAGATGTTGGGATTATTACGGAAAACGTCGTTTATGACGGGGATAGAATGGCGGAATATTTTGTGGATAGAATGCCGAAATTGAAAGATTCCAAAGATATAGATGAAGCGTATGAATCATTCAAGTTACTAGGGAAGAAACATGACACGATAAAATTGTATATAGCGGCTACCGAGTCTATGTGGTTCTATAGTCCTAGATGTAAACGAGACCTTGTTTACAGGTTGTATAAGGTTGCTTTTGGTATGATTTACGGAGGACTGTATTTCCATAAGGATTTGGCAGGAGAGGAGCAGATAATCTAATGACCGGTGATAAGAACAGGGATATCGATACCGGACTCTTGACGCTGAAAGCGTTGGAGGATTGGAATGACGGCAAATATATGTTCATTGGTGAGGAACGCCCACAGAATATTCCGGAGAAATACAAGATTAAATATACGGGACCAACGCCGCTTTCGATATATACATATACATTGTCGATTGATAATACTAAAAAGGATTGAGTATAAGTCATGCTATCTACCATACTTGATTACAATAATTATGCTTTTTTGAGAAACTCTGTTAGGGAGCTTTTGAGAGACTGGATCAAGTCACCAGCCTCAAATCTCGTTATGGAGAAAGATTTCTACGGTTTGGAGTTTGCCAGATATATTGGGTATATATTGCCAGAAGTTAAGGACTACAATGAGGAAACCAAGATTAGAGGTTATCTTGACGCTATCGCCGAGGAAAGCAGTTATTTCAAGAGATTGATAGAAGATGTAACATCGAAGACAAATTATGAGATACGCTGGTATTTGGATGATAAATACTATGGCGTTAGGGTTAGTCTTGGACTACTAATTTGCGATATTGTCGACAAAGAGAAAGATGATTTACATGATTTATGGGTGAATTGGCATATACTTGATAAAAGTCTGCCGATTTATTCCCATAGTTACACTGATTACAGATCATTGAATGAACAGGTTATTGATGCATACCTTTCGAGTATGCCCTATGTATGGGCCGTGAACGCCTCTCTTAACCTAAATATCGAGCATATAGCCCCTTTCGTGCATGATCCGGATTTGGCTGAAAAGGTATTGAGACGTATGTTTATGGCAGCTTCTGAGAAAAATCCGTTGGCACGTCTTTTTGGCAGGAAAGATAATAATACAGTTGGGGCAAATATTTGCGATTCATTGATAGAAACCATGGATAGCCAAGGGATTATAACATTGGTTAACAATACATATAAAAAGATATTCACTGATATCTACAACGATAATTATAAGTTATTCCAAGATAAGGGGCTTTTCATTAAACGCACGGTTGTAAAGGAGTAAAAATGTTTGAGTTTGATAACCGTCTGGAATTGCAGATATTCGTCGAAAAGACAGTCGAGCAATGGATCAAGTCTGATAAATCCAACAATATTTCTCCCTATTATTTTTCAAATGATAGATACGGGAAAGACGGATGGTTATGGGTGAAGGATATTGTCCCGAAGATTGATAATGCCGTAGATGCTGGACGGGTATTTGGTGTTCTTTTGAAGATTGGCGAGACCGATAAGATGATAGGAGATTTCGTTAAAGACGGGGCTGCCAATCTTGTCAACACGTATGGAGACCTATTGCGTAAACTTGATGAAGTCATGTATTGCATATTTAAGGCTTTTATTATGTTTAACGCGGATCGGTATATGGATTTATGGCTTGCCTATCATAAAGGTGTGGATAGATTGCCCGTGTATTTTCTACAGTTTCAGGAAGTGCATACGCTGAAGAATTATGTCTTTCAGGCTATAGATATCCATATATTATTGGGTTATTGGAACGATAGGGATATCAATACTGATGATATAATACCGGTTATTGACGATGCCTCTATTGCTGCGGATGTTATCGACAATTTCATGAGAGTGTTTGCCGAACAGGCTGATGATTTGTATGGAGAAATTATCATTGAGAGCGTTTTTGATAGTATTTCCGATGATACCGCCATGATAAATCTTGCCAGAACATTATACAAACGTATGTTTCATATGGTTTTCGGAAGAAATCGTGAATATTTTGAGAAGCAGCATCGTATAGTAAGAGACCGTATCTAATGGAGTGCCAATAATGATAGCCAAAGAATACAGCTTCCTTTCCTACGTCCAGCTCAAACACTGTATCATGGATGATGTGAAACAATTGACTATAGAATTAAAAGAAGCCTATCCCATTATTCATAAGTATATGCCCTTTCCGGTATTTATGGGTATGTTATATGATACCGTGAAGACGTATTACAAAGAGTTTCCCGTGTCTAATCCTAAAAAGACTTATGAAAGCCTTACCTGTCTTAGAGACGGTGAAAACCAGATGCAGGCGATAATCGAGATGGTTTGCGAGACGTGTGGTCTGGAGAAGGACGACTATATAGAGGTCATCAGGAAAAGCTATACATTGATAGCACTGGGGATAGCGGATCATTTCAGGGGGATATTCTCCGATATATTCCATTATGATATTAAGAAATGAAATAATGGTCAAGACGTGATTTCTGTAAGGGTTCAGCTTGAAAAATGGATGAAAGAGAATCAATAGAGGAAGCCATGGATACTTTCTTGGATTATATGATACTTGCCTATAAAGACGGTGTTCTATCGTATGAAGAAGCAGAGATTGTAGCGTATATATTGTTTGGTTCTATAATTGAATGAAAAAGGATTATTTTTATGGATTTTTTATCTTTATTTGTAAAGGATGCAACATATCAGGATTTGGAGGACGATTGCAGGAAGTTTATCAGGAATTATGTATATCATGTTTATGTCACCCCTCCGGCTACGCCACTTAGTGTGCTTGACGCATCATGTGTATGGGAAAGTTTTGTGAACGGGTCTTATCTGGTGTATGTGTTTGTTTCTGACGAGTCCTATCTAAAGGCTTTCACGTCTTTGATGCTTATCGCCATTGGATCAGAGAAATTCAGGAAATACCTGTTTGGCAGGAACAGACCGTTTGAGTCAGTTTCCATCTCGAACCATTCAACGTTTGTGCTTATGGTGCTTACCGATATGATGAAAAGGATTTTTGACAGGGAGTTTGCACCAATTATAGACACAAGATATTTTGATTTTCATAAGGAGAGGCTGAATGGCTAAAAGAAGTTACAGAAAAGCTATGGAACGTTCGGAGTTTGAGAAGTATATAAAAGGTTTTGAGGAAACCAAGAAAGCTATCGGTGTTACCATGAAAGTGATCCCGTATCGTGGTGCGATGGGCATCCGTGAGCATAAATACTATATTCTGAGGGGTGTATTGGCATACACGGCGGATATGAATACCAAAGATGGAAAAATCCATATTGTTTTTGAAGACGGTAGTCATGTCTATATGCGTGAAGATTCCTTTATGACTGGTGTATATACACATGGCGGTGTTGTCAGTGTGATGGAACCAAATATACTTGATTTTTAGGAGTTTTGAAAAATGTCTGTTTTGTTGTTTAAAAGATTTCTTGCCGATGGCTCAGTAAAAATACCGAAATGCATGAAAGATATCTCGAGAAAAGAGATAAGAGACTGGCATGAGAGGGACGAATGGCGAAAACGTCCGGAAATATACCCACATGTGCGCCGGAAACTTGCAAGAGTCGAATTCGCCGATAGGAATTATACCGATATATGGTTCTTTTTTGAGGACGAAAGTCATGTGAAGAACACGAAAACTCTCGTTTCTGACTATACAGATTCTTTACCGGTGGGGGGAAAGTTTTTTTATTTCATTAAGAAATCGGCGTTCACGTTCACCATTTACGATGATATGGAAGCGGTGGAAAAGCGGCTTGATTGCATGGTTAAGACCAGTAAGCCATACTATACTAAGAATTCATATCGTGGAACCATTCTCTTTCCGTTCTATGAACGGTTTTGCGATTATCCAAAGATACTGGTTGAATAGGAGATGCGCCATGAACAATATAGACCACTATAAATTCATGTATGGCTTTTGTTCCTATCTGTGCTACCTTGTAACCAACACGTCAGCCATATGTATTGTGATCCTGTGTATTGCCAATATGTATCTGTTCTTCAAGAAATATCTTTTATGGAAAAATCTGGATCAGTTTACACAGGAAAAATACGACGAATGTGAAAAGTTTATCCGCATCTATCTGTATTCCATGACTGGAATGGCGTTTGTATGTTTTATTCTTTACATTCTTTCGGCGTATTACAGGGTAACATTGCTTGTCTATAATATTCCTGCCGATGAATTGCTACGGTTGTCCACTTATTGATTGGGAAGTTTGAAGAATGTTCTGGCTTATTCTTGCTATATTGTTTGTGCTTGTTTGGGGTGCTGTTCTGGTATTTACAACCGCGGCCACTTTAGCGGTGGTTGGTATGGCTATAACTGAAGTGTTTTGGGCTATCAGGAAAATGTTTATAGGATTAAGACAATAAGTGAAGAGGTTATATCGTTATGGTGGTATTAGCCATTATTTACATGCTAGTGTTTCCTGTAGTGTTTCCGTATGTTATTGATTGGGCTATACGTAATTATTTAAAGGGTCGAAAAGATGGATATTGATGATTTATATAAAAGAAATACGAGTTTTCTAAATTATTTGCGGAAAAATTTAGTCAGTGATTTTATTTCTGGAAATTTTTTTAGCAAAAGTATGGATTACAAAGATAAGTTTTCCAAGCTAGAGTATTCATATAAGCGTGGAATGCTTATTCCTAAAGGACCAGGTGTTCCGCTTGAAGCCCGACAAATACCAACAATAGCTATTCCTCCTACTGTTATAAAAGGGTTTTATGAAATTGCTGGTATTCTTTCTTTTATAAGAGACAACGCGGATTATAGAGAGGAAATATATCCCGCTATTGAAGCTTATAGGGAAAATGATTTCGGGCCAATGATTAAACTGTTGTTTATTTCGATATTAAACCAGAAAATGGATAAAGTAGATGTGAAAAAAGGGTTGCAGCTATTATTCTATATTCTTTTTGGATGCGAGTTGTATGATAACTTGTATGAGTTTATGGAATATCTGACAAGCCTTAAAAAATACGAGAAAAAAATAAAAAAAGCTAAAGAAAGATATAGTAATTATATGGTTTTTTTCAATAAAATCAAGATTAATACAAATGCCCCACTGCCTGCTGAAGGAGCAAGTAAGTTTATAGAGTTTATTTCTAGTGAAAATTGGAAAGAGTAGATAAATGAATGAACCAAAAAAACAGATAGATCAATTGATTGAAGAAAGAAGAAAAATGAACGAAGATACTGATAAATGGTATAGTGGAAGTATTGGGCATAGAAGATATGATATAACGTCTAACGAACAGGCGTATCTTGATGATGTATTGCAAGATTTGTATATCAGGGGGTATCCTATAATCAGTATTGTAGATTCATGGGATAAACATTATGGAACACAGGGAAATCAAATTTCTATAGAAATTCCAAATAAATAGGAATTAAATATGAATAAAGAGCAAAAAGCGCAAGTTAATGTTGTGGTTGAATACCCTATTTCAATCAAGTCACCTGTAAACGGCAAATCAATAAGAATTGTATTCTGTATAGATATATACGATCCAGAGAAGAATTGTCTTGTTTTCAGGGTTGGGAATCTGGCAGCCGATTACCATCCTTCATTAAAGGTATGGAATGTGCCGGAAACACAGACCCCATATTATTTCGTTTCATCTGATTTCTTGGGTATAAACGCTCTCGACAAGGATAATGATGTGACAGTCCTGTTATCTGAGTCCTATATGAGTGAGGAAGCGTTAAAAACGCTGAAATCCATAGTGAAACCATATCTTGGAACCGAACGGGGTCGCATGAGTATAGCGAACAGTCTGATACATGCCGCCTCTTTTGTAGGGTTCAACATGATGCAAGCCAAGTTTACCTCGTCAGAGAAACCAAACTGATTGAAAAAGCCAGTCTTTGAAATATAGACTGGCTTTTGTTTTATTGGCTGGGTATATCTTGTGACGATGGATAGTGAAGTGCTTCATCAGCATCTGGGGTTATCTTGAGACCTATAGTCTGGTCAGATAACACTGATACAACCAGTTTTTGCAGTCTCAGATCATAATTATAGAAAATAAAAAACGAGCTTGCCCATACAATTCCATGTCCATTCATACATTGCATGACGTAACCGCTACTTGTTGTGGGCGTAGTAGTTCCAGTGACAAAATCTACCATAGATGCAATGCCGGCTCCGAGCCCCGTAATAACTTTATTGGTTAATGGTTTAATATAAATCGGACTGGGATACCCTTGACCGTTGAACGCATCTTTTTTATGAAAAAACGCTACTCTATTCAAGACAGAATACATAGTGACATTTTTATCAAATGGAGAATCTTGTGGGCTGATGACAAGAGTTTTCATTGAAGCCATTTCCGTGCCTTGTGGCAGGTTCAGGGACAAGTTTTGCTGGCCTTTCGTGTTCTCATCATCTATCAGTTTAATCGGATCGGCCGCCTTGATTTTTTTGGACGAAAGATCATCTACACTATCGGCAAGGTTCTTTAAAGTTGTCCTTGTTTTACCATCTTTATCCATTATATAGACTTTTTCGGATACTTGCCTAAGTGTTGTTAGGTCATTTATTGCTATTTGAGGCGTATAGTAATATAGTAAGTTGTAACCATAATTTGGCTTTTGTTCAAGGAACATAATGCCTTTGTTATCCACACGCATTACAATATCGTATGGCTGGGATATAAAGTTTCCATTGTGAACTGGCACATCTAACAAATCACCGCCATGCATTTCCTTACCATTTAAGTCTGTGATAAAGACTCTTGATCCTCCTAAAGCCCTGTTATCTGGAAGTAAAGCCCATTGACCGTGTGTATAGATATACATATTACGGCTTTTCAGATCAAGATACAGATCACCGTCTTGGCTGGTGCAATCTTTAACTGGCGCACCGTCACCAGAAGTTATTTTGGAAGATGCTTTATAACCATCGCAACAATTGTAATTCATTTCGTATACTCTCTATTATTTTTACAGACTGATTATATAGGATTGCGAACACACAATCAAAAGATAATGCAATAAATAAATGGACAGAATTACTGGATAGGTTTATAATAGTTTATGCCAAAAAGGCATTTTTTATTTTGCATTATTTTTAAGCCAGAGGACACAATGAGTAATTCCAAGAAAAAATTATATATAAATGTCAGGGATTTATCAAAAGCGATAGGACGCGAAAAGAAATATCTCTATAACAAGGATGTTGATAATCTAGTCGAAAATGCCAGAATTATAAAAGATTACCCCGACGTTCAGATATTTGATGATGAAGACAATGACAGGCATGTTTATATCTCCGAAAACTACTTGAGCTATCTTATGGCACCGACAGTCGATTTGCCGGAGCTTAAAAAGTTTGTCGAAAAACTTAATCCAGACCTTCTTAAATCATTGAAGAATGAGGTAGTGTCTCTTGATGATTTATTGGAAATGTTTGATACAGGTGCTGGAAATACTAGTGAAGAAAAATCGGATAGTGCCAAAGAGGCTGCCGAGATTTTCGAGACGAACATAACAGACGAAGATGAGGAAGATAGTGATGAGATCATGGAGGCACCTCCCTCAAACCTTCCCGAAGAGCGTGGTGAGGAAGAGCAGGAGCTTTCTATGGATGAAATGGACGACCAGATAAGGAAAGCGGCCGAAGCTCTGGAAGAAGTTTCAAAACCTGCCAAAAGTCCCAACAAGGTTCTTTCCACGCCAGATGTCCCCAAAGCCACGGTAGCCAATGAAACCAACGAGAAAAAGGTCATTTCTACTGAATTGGAACACCCGTTCAAGCCCGAAACAATTGGCGAGATCAAGAAATTGCCCAAAGCCAAACTTCCTCCTACCTCTGGAAAGATATTCCATAAGGTTGATCCAGATGAAACAACAGAGGAATTGACAAAGGAAAAGGTCGTTGAGGCTGAAGTAATCAATCTTGAGGAGAAAAGAAGTAATAAGGACGATGTTATCGTAGCCCCATTCAAGGAGGCTGAGGATATTATGCGTAATCAGGCTGTTGAATCCATCTCTACTGGTTTGGAGGCTATAAAAAAAGCTGATGTCACTTTATTGGGTAACAGGCGATATGCGGAATGGTTTAGCGATATTCTAACTGATATCGCATATACGGTAAGTCGCTATTTCTCAAAATAGTATGGTTAAATGGCTGACAGAGGCACAGGTCAAGAAAAGGGTAAAGAAGCAGCTTGGTGTATTCACCAAGCGTTTCTGGTATATGCCTGGATCATCACCTTTTACCACGATGGATGGTCAGCCGGATATTATTTTAGTATGGAAAGGCGTGTATATCGGGATAGAGGTTAAGGGGCCAAAATACAGGCAAAGTCCAGAACAGAGGATATTCCAGAAGAGATTGGTAGATGCTGGTGGTATATATCTTCTTGTAACATCTTACAATATACACAAGTTTCCCTTTTATCTTAGACTTATACGATGGATGATAGGAAAGAAACATGCGATATGGAGAAGTGAGAAAGCGGTTTGATGTCGAGCATATCATCGTATTCGATATAGAAACCTATTATGACTCTGATTATTCGCTCAAGAAACTTACCAATGAACAATATTTGAGAAGTCCGTTATTTGAGTTACAGTATGTCAGTATCTGTATTGATGATGAACCTGTGCAAGGCAGGTTTGCCGATGATGAAACGTTTGGTGAATGGATAAGATCATTCCCATGGGACAAAAGTCTTGCGGTAGCCCATAATGGAAACAATTTCGACTTTGCCGCCGTTAATTGGCATCTGGGGATACATGCCAAGAAGTTTCTTGATACCTATGTCATGTCCCGACCTCTTGCCGGTGAGAGTGGATCATCATTGAAGAGTCTGGCAAGATTTTACGGTTTGCCGGAAAAACTTGATGCTTTGGGTTCTGTTGAAGGTGTGAGGCTTAAAGACTATACGGAAGATATGCGTAGGGATATCTGTATGTATGGTAATCATGATACAGAATTATGCCGTGATATATTCAGGATTTTAATAGAATACTGGGCCATGTCTCCGTTGCTATGGATGGACTATTGTGCGAGAATGTTTGTTGATCCAAGACTTGTCCTTGACAGGAAATTGCTCGGAGACGCTCTTGTTGAGCTTGATGAACGAAAGAACCTTGTCCTTGACGAGGCATGGAAAACACTTTCAAAGTCCAGAGCCTTCATAAACCTTAAGACATTTGAAAGTATTTTCTCTTCTGGTGCCAAGTTTGCCAGTCTTTTGGAGCAGCTTGGTGTAAAGGTTCCATACAAGGAATCCACAAGTATCAAGACTGGTAAGGTGAACAGGACTCCCTGTGTGGCAAAGACTGATCCGTTTATCGTGGAATTGAGCGATACTGATGATCCTTTTATCTCATGCGCCTTGCATACAAGAGAGATGCTCAATTCTTCCATAGAAAAGAGCAGACTGGAGAAGCTTCTTGATATCGCCTCAAGAGCCAAAGAAGGCGAGACATCGACACTGCCTGTCCCACTCTTGGCATTTGGTGCGAGAACAGGAAGGAATGCGGGGTCTGGCAAGATCAATCTACAGAACCTGCCGAGCCGCCCAACGAAGCTTAATCCAAAAGGAAAGAGATGTGCCCTTCGCAGAAGTATCAAGGCCCCAAAAGATTTCAATATTACGGAAGCCGACTTTTCCCAGATAGAGGTTCGTGCAATCGGAGGTCTTTCAGGAGATTTCACTCTTATAAATGAGTTTAGTGATCCGACAAGGGATTGCTATCTTTCATGGGGTGAGAAGCTTGATGGCGTGTATAGGACAAAGGACGCACCAGAGCGAGCCATTTACAAGAGAAGTATGTTGTCTCTCAATTATGGTGCGGGTGCCTTGAAGCTTTTCTACAAGCTTCAGGAAGATGGAGTGGACACGAGTGAAGATGAATGCAAGCGTATTGTCTATACATATAGAAATGTCTATAACCGTGTATCCAATTTCTGGTCACAATGCACATGGGCAATCCATAGATTGATGGAGAAATCTAATGGATCGTTTGGTTATAACGGATGTATAAAGGTTAATGGAGACAAGATACAATTACCATCGGGAAGACTTCTTACCTACAAGAATGTCCATCTCACGACTATTATTGAAGATGATAAAGAAAAGGATGTATTCAAGTATACTGTCCCAAATACCAACATGGAAGCGATTATATATGGGTCTAAACTTGCGGAGAATATATGTCAGGCGGTTGCCAATGATATATGTGTGAACGCCGCTATCAATATCCAGCAGAGTCTGGATCAGTATCCAGTATTGCAAATCCATGACTCATTGGCGTATCTGGTCAGGAAAGATGAACATCTTGAAGACAATAATGAAGCGTTGGTTAACATCATGAAAGTCCCCCCAGAATGGCTTAACCATATTCCTATTGACGCTGAATACGCCACTGGTTCATCATTGGGAGACTTGAAGTAAATATTATGAGATTATCCTATTCTTCTATATCCATGTTCAATAAATGTCCTTTCAATTTCTATTCCAGATATATTGCCAAGAAATATAAATATGAGGAACCTACCGAACCACTGAAACGGGGAACCGCCGTTCATGCCATTATTGAGGAGTATTTGGCTCCATACAAAAAAGGGTATGTCAGAGATATCAAATCCAAACATGATGATAATGCCATTTATGACGAAGAGACATTCTATGAATTGGCGAGACCCTATATATATTCATCCATAAAATTTATCAAAGGTGCTGATGGTGTGTTTATCGAATTACCATTGGCTATTGGCAAGGACGAAAATGCTCTTGATTTTTTTGATAAGGATGCGTGTCTTGTCGGCATCGGAGACCTCTTTGTTGTTAAAGGTGACAAGGCATTTTATTTCGATTGGAAGACAGGAAAGGGGGCATATCCAGATGATCTTCAATTGGATATAATGTCGTATCTTTTTCTACAATCAGAGGAAGCCAGACAGTATAATATAAAATCTGTCAATTCTTCTCTGGTATATGTCGAGCAGAACAAGACTTTTCCGGAAAACGGATATCATATCGTCAATACCGGTAATCTGGAAGATACCAAAAACAGGATATATGATAATATTGAAGAGATAAAAGACAGTGTTGAGTCAGGAACATTTCTTTCAAAGAAATCGCCTTTGTGTAATTATTGCAATAGTATGATATGCCCTTTCTCACCACATTATGATCCATTGATAGAGAACGAGAATGCAAAACCAAGATAAAGAGACACTTCTGAAAATAAACAAGCAGTATATAACCGCTCTTACAAGCAATATAATCACGTTTAGCACACTTACGCATACGTTAAATGGGATAAAACTGTCATTGAATAGTGATGGTTCCAGTATGAATGTCGCTGTTTGTATAAAGCGGCTTCATGAATTGGCAGAGATTTTGGAAAATATTGTCGATAAAAGTCCTATTGTTCCAGAATTTGCCGCAGATGGGACTTTTGATAAACTTAGAGATAGTGTGAAAGAGTGGTCAAACAAGACTGATAAAGAAATAGTTGAAATACTTAAGTCAAAAGAGTATCTTAATGGTGTAAAAGAGGAATAATTTAGGTTGTATTTTGATGTCTGGAATTAGAACAATCCGATTACAGGGAACGGATAGGGTATTAACAAATCCTTTGAAAATTGAAGGTCTTGTCGTTCATAACCAAGAAAACGGTTTGGTGGATTTCACTATGGATCAGACACCGGATAATATCCATCTGGTTAATGATTATGGTATAGACTGCCCTTCTCTCATGCCCAGTGATTATGATTTCTTCAGGTTGTATAAAAACTTCAATATCGTTCCCTACCCAGATCAGATAAAAGGTGCCGCGTTTCTTACAAAGTATAGAAGATGTGGCTTGCTTACTGAGATGTCTGGAGGAAAAACTCTTACTGCGTTAATGGCTATCGACTATCAGGTGAAAATTGGCAAGTATAAAAAAATATTGATTATATGCCCTTCTTCAAATGTGGTTGATCCGTGGAAACAACATCTTGTGAAATATTATCCGCATCTGTTTTTCAAGATTGCCGCTCATAGAAGCACGCAGAAAAGAAAAGAGATACTTTCCAAACCGGATACAATAACCATCATTAGTATGGAAGCCGTATATAATTCTTTGGAATTATTGAGCGATGTGGACTTCGATTTAATTGTCATTGACGAGTTTTCCTGGCTGAAATCCACTAATTCCCAACGTTATAAAGCAGTGAAGAAACTGTTGAAGCCTCATACCAATCTGTATGCGTTGACCGCTTCACCTGTATCCAATTCTCCGTTGGATGCGTATGCTCTGATTAGTCTGATGCACAATGTGGATATGTTTGGCAGGCATGTGCCTTTTTTAGATAAACAGTCATATGAGCAAAAAGGCAATTTCATGACCAAAGCGTATTGGGGTGATTTGACTACATACAAAATCAGATTAAAAAATGATAAAACGAATTACCCAACATTTATCTATAAACCAAAAGAGGAAGCTATTGATATCATAAATCAATATCTGCATCCTTTCTTTTATGGAAAAGTGGACCGGGAAGGTGAAAAAAGAAAATCAATAACATTACACCCCCCAATAAGATTACGCCCAACACAGCTACAGATAGAGCTTATAGAAAAGATAAGAAGCAGCTCTATTGAAGAGTTTCAGGGTGCTTATGTCCTTAATAAGGCTAGAACGACTATAAACAAGATTTTTCAGGTAGCTTCCGGTATTTTCATTGGCTATAAAAAAAGCGATGATTATGATCCAGAGCTTGGATACAGGATAGAAAGACATATATCCCATTTCCCCACGCCTGCTAAAATCAACAAGATGCTGGAATTGATAAATGAAAGTCCGTCTAAAGTTATTGTATTGAGTAATTTTATCGGGTCGATTGATTCCATTGCAAAAGTTTTGGAAACTTTCAAAATAAAAAGCACTGTTTTACAGGACTGCACAGGTAAGGCTGCCGACAATCTTGTTGAGGAGTTTAAAAAAATTGACGATATCAAGGTTTTGCTTACCAATCCCTTGCGTATCAGTCATGGAAAAAATATCCAGCAGGCTTCAACCATTATATGGTTTGATCCTCCCATGAGACCGGAAATATTCACGCAGGTTAATGGAAGGATTGATAGACCGGCACAACAGTTTGATATGAATATATATCAATTAGCTGTGTGTTCCCAAGAGGTTAGCCAATACAATTCACTAAAGAACAAAAAAAAGTTTGAAAACGATCTTAAAAAATTGTATCTATCATTTATAGGGTCTGATTTATAGGTATAAAAAATGATTACGAAACTTAATTCCATGGCAGATGAATATCTGGCATTGGATGATGAAGAACAACGCCTTCACACACGATATATGCAAGCGTTGAATATTATCAAGCAGAAAAAAGCTTTACTTATCAGCGATATTACTGATTCAATAGGTAAAAAACCTGTTATAATGAAACTTGATAATGCCGAAATAATACAGAAAAGTAAAACCAGATACTCTATCCAAGACCGTGCCGCCTTGAATAATTCCATAATGAGAAATCCGGAATTGATTACAATGTATACATCAGAGGTTGTGACCAGCAAGGTGGAAGAGCTTTTACCGGAATTGGTCGATGAAGAGGCTGGGCCACTTGATTATGGACTGAACAAGAATATTTTCATTACGACAAACATTAAGCACAAGAGGTAGAAATGGTTCAATTCGATGTAGATAAATATGTTACGGCGGCAGCCAAGAAATCCACAAATAATATTCATGTTCCTCAAACAGCAAGTATGTTCACACCAGACCCGAATGGTATGTATGTTGGGCGTTTGATCGGGTATGTTGAGGAAGGGATACATGAAAGCGCTTATAATAACCAGACAATTCGCCGCAATACATTAAGACTTGATTTCGAGCTATCTTCTCTGGATAAAGACGAATTGGAGTCAATGCGTGATGGTGAAAACAGATTACCATTGAAGTCAAAGGTTATCACTCTTTCATTCAATGAAAAATCGAATCTTTTCAAGCTGTCCAAGTCTATGGACCCAGATGAAAAGTATGAACATCTATACCAGATGCTTAATAAGATATTTTTATTGGAATTGGAATTCAATACAGATAAAGAAACCAAAAGAATTTCCTATTTTATCAAAAATGTGAAATTGCCTATTGGCAAGAATGTTGCACCAAACGGTAAGGTGGAAATCGTGGATTATAGTAATTATGCCGCTCCGATTTCTCGCTCGATACGTTGTTTTATCTGGGATCACCCTTCTATTGAGGCTTGGGACTCTTTATATATACCGGGTGAATACAATAAGGAGTCGAAAAATTATATCCAGAACCATATTAGGGATGCGGTCAATTTCAAGGATTCCCCAATATACGAATTATTGACAGAAGCTGAACGTGACCCATTTACTGATTATGATGATGAAGGTAATATAATCTATCAACACGTCACTAAAAAATAACTTTTAAACTTCTACATAAAAGATTTTATCATGCGGGAATTATTCAACATAATACCGGATAAGGGTAATATTGCCTTTTTTATAAGGAAAGCCAAAACATCCAATAGTATAAAATGGGTGAATATAGGTGATGATGATTTCAGACAGAATGTTGAAGATATAATCACCAAAGCTATAAATGACAAACACGATTGTTACTTCACTCCCGCCACTTTTTCTCTGGATACCAAAAACGAGCTACACAAGACAAAAAACAACGCCGATACCATAAAATGCCTGTTTCTGGATATTGATTGCCACGGACAGAATCCCGATGAATATTATAATACATTGGATGAAGCCAAGTTTGCTTTTAATTCCATTTCCAATTTCCTTGATCTGAAACCTACATACATCATTTATAGCGGTAATGGTCTGCAACCTGTATGGGTATTGGATTCCCCGATAAAAATAAAGGACTGGCTAGACCTTTCCTATCTCTTGTTTGATATATTCTGCTATAGAGAATTGAAACTTGATAGGAATGTCAGGGGGGATGCGAGCAAAATGCTTCGTGTCCCTTCTAGTTTCAACATCAGATGGAACAAGATTGTAGAGATTGAGGAAGTAAACAACAAGCTTTACAGTCCCATGCGTCTCTATAATCTTCTCAAGGATTATGCTGATAAACACAAGGTGCCGGCTGCGATAAAAAGTAACAGGGGACCAAATAAAAAAGACAGTCTACCTGCCCCAGACCTTTCCAATGATGATTACAATCAACAATTGTTGAGATGGATGTTGCGCTATATTCCATCAAGTTTCAATAATTGCAAGATACCCAATGATTGTAGCTCGTATCAGATGTGGGTCAATACAATATGGGCCATCAAGTCAACCGGTTTGGAAAATGCTTGGGAAGCTGCAAAAGAATGGGCTTCTGGAGCTTCAGATGAATATCCGGATTATGAGGAAGCTCTGAAAAGAGTTTGGGATACTGATGACCAGTCAAAAGATAATAATGGAAAAATATCGTATGGAAGCCTATTATATATTTTCAGATTTTATCATCCAGATGAAAAGATAGCCAAAACCTATAACTTCATCAAAAAAGAGGCGACCAAAGTGGGGAAAAAAGCTACAGGCACTGTTCTAAATCCGGGTTCCCCAAACTCTGAATTGCCACACCCATTTACTCATATAAAAGACAGAAAAGGTATTTTCATAATTAGAGAGGGAGGAGCGGATCAGTTACCAATTCCAATCCTTTTCCTTGATAGAGATATCGAATTGCTTGACGTGATAAGCCCACCCCCAAACTATACCGCTAATCCTGTCTGTCTTATCCATCTTCTTATTCACCCAAGTTTGTATTCCGACCATCCTGTTGAGATGAAAATACCGACATATACTTTGGCGGATGAAAAAGCTCTTTCCAAAATATTCGCAGGGGCTTGCATCATTCCAGAAATACGGAATAAATGGACAACCATGAGTAAATATCTTCAAAGTTTAATCAATCAGCACCGAAACCGTTCCAAAAACAAGTTTATTGTTGAACAGGCTGGTTGGTCCAATGACAATAAATCATTTTATCTTGGTAGTCATAATATACTTACTGATAAAACCTATAAAGCTGAATTATCTCCAAATGTTGAGGTAATTCTTAATGGTGTTGGTGATGTTTCTGGAGATATAAAAACCTATTTGCAAATACTGAACGCTTTTAACTCGCACGACCATATGATCCAGCAAGCTATCATGGTTCTGATGCTTGGTTCCCCCTTATGCAAATTCTCTTCTTCAAGGGCGGCTACAGTATACACATATGACAGGTCTACAGGAACAGGTAAAACCTTCGCCCATTTGGTAGGATTATCCTTTTTTGGGAATCCAAGATACATGATGATTGGCGGTGATAGTACATTCAACGCTATCAACCAATCAAGAATGCGTTATTCTGATATCCCGTTATATATTGACGAATTCAAGATTGTATTAGATAGAAGAAATTCCTCAAAAGGATTGGCTGAAAGCAAGGATTTTCTTTTAAGGTCATCTACAGGAAAAGAGAAAAACAGATCATCTCGTGATGGTCAATCATTCATAAGCAAAGGTCTGTATTGGAACTCTCCACTTTTTGTAAGCTGTAACGTTCCGTTTTCAAGCTTGATAGAGTCTGACTATACATCTCAAGCCGCCACTTATGCCAGAGTCATGTTGATTGATTATAGCCAGTATATGCGTAAATCGCCTATTCGCTCATATATAGGTGACAAGGACTTGGAAATACTGTTATCAGAAAATTATGGATATATAGGCAGGCATTTTCTTAAATATGTTATTGGAAATCTGGAAGAGATAAAATCCCAAGTAAGACAGAATTACAAGATACTGAATGACCGTTCAACCAGCATGGGAAGGCATAACCAGCACCGTTTCCATAATACTACAATAAGCTGTGCATTGACCGCAATTGAATATCTGGAGAAATATAATCTTGTTCCAAATTGGGACTTGAACGAGTTACGTGCGTTTCTTCCGTCTCTTGCTGATACAACCAATACTGATGCGTCCAAACTTCTTGTCAACGACCACGGTGCATTGTTCAGCAAATTTATATCCGAGCAGACTAAATACACGTTTGAGGTTGACAGGCAGAATAGTCCGCCTTGTGAAATCATGCTTACCAATGGAAAGCAGTATGTTGATACATTCCATATTGTTATATTCAAGAACGATGGTCTTTGCTGGGTTAAAGTGTCCGCACTGAAAGATTTCTGCAAGAAATATAATGCCGATTACCGTGCATTATCCCAATTCATGTTCAATGATACTTCCATTAATGCGATAGCCATGAGACGTGTAAACTTCACTGCTAACGCCAAAAATCTTAATACCGATATATGCGATGTTGTCGTTGTCCCATTAAAAGCGATTAGGGCTTCCCTTGTATCGGAAAGCCCTAATGAATCACAGAATAAAATTGTGCCTATTCGTTAATATTATACACCTTTGTATTCTTGGAATGGGTCCCAAGAAGTCGTATAGCCGAATTGGCTTTTAGTCGTTGCGTCATATTCGGCACCAGCCATAATATTCTGTGGCTTCAATACTTCTTTGACATTGGTCCCCTGCCCAATAACATCTGGGCGTATTCCTGCTGGGTCTTTATGTGTATCCCCGTCTTTTCCGTAATTTACATACACCAAAGATGGATTTCTATCAGAAGAGAACAGTTTTTTGTCTGGGTGGTTTTCCAAATCATTAATCTTGATAATGGCTTGGCGCAAGATTATACTTGAAGACGAACCATAACCAATTGTATTACTGTTCAAAGTGATTACACTGCCTCTGAAGTCAGAGTTTAGTGAATATATGAAAGAAGCGCCGTCACTTGTGCCTTTTCCCATAGAATCATTCACGTCTACATCCACCCCTTGATATATCAGGGAAAGCTGTGTTGTTCCAATGAATGATGATGGCTGTATGGTATTGGTGTTTTTATTATAGAACGTGTCATAAACAATTTTTGGCCGGTTCAATCGTCTATCAAGCCATGGGTTGTATTGACCTATAGAATAAGCGTCTCCGAATATAGGATCGTTATAATAATAGAATGAAGGGTAAGCGCACCATTACCTACATATAACATTTTGGTTCCTTGAAACACTTCGCCGGCATGTAACCACACGTTTACAATTCCACTAGGATTCCTACTGTTTAGAATGTCGCTTAATCTATCAAGGGTCTTTAGAGGATTATCTTTTGTTCCGGGGTTTGTATCGATTCCATAATTGCCGCTTATGTATAGATTAGCGATATCTGGAGGTGCCTGCATTCCATAGTATAAACCGTTTCCCCGATTTTCCAGAAGGTTGCCAGCATCTGGACTTATTGGTATGGACGCTGGAATGATTGCCTGTCCTAGTGATGGGTTAAGGGGTTCATGTCTATCGCCATTGGTTCCAAGAACAATAGGTGTTTTAAACTCTGTCATGGTTTTTCTTTCCTATATCAAATGTATTGTTGCCACAATTACCAGAATGAGTGCCGACATAAATATGGCACCTAGCAAAAACATACGGATTGCTGTGCAACATGGGCAATCAATAGCTTTTCCTATCATCCAGAATAATATCCTATTCTGGATAGAGTTACTATCTTCACAGAAGAAACTTTTAACTAATTTGTATATGTTCATTTTACGTTCTTTAACCTGTTAAGGGCATCAGTATATAAATCATCTGCCTGTTCTTGGATATTGTATAGCATTTTTTTGTATGTGTTTGCCGTTTCATTGTCTCCCTTTCCCAATGACTGGTTAATAGCGTGAATGATATCGCTTCGTTTGTATGGTTTTCCATCTTGGTCAGTAACGTATAAACGTCTCACTCTCGCCTCTAGCTCCCTGTTTATCCTGTTTATCTCATTGGCTCTTGGATTGTCGCTTTCCAGTAATGAACGGGAAGTCACTGATGTATTGCCAGTCTCTTTGTTAAGCATCTCGACCAATGTCTTTTTATATTCATCAGTGGGAGAGAACAGGTTCGGATCAGCATGTGTGGAAGGTGCGAAAATATCACGCAATATATTGGTCGTTGTGGCATCTCTATTGTGAAGCGCCATTGAGCTGCCTTCTATGCTGTCATATAGTGATGTTACCGGAGGTATTATATCTCTTGCAAATTCCGCGACCCTACCCGGATACATAAGAGAACCGATTACAGGAATGTCCTGTGCGGCTTTTGAGAATTGAATGGCCCATGCGGGTGTTGAAGGCTTTCCATAATCTGAAGGATGGGGATTTATGATCTTGCTACCTGTTTCTGGATCAATAGGATTCTCTGCATCAACACTTTGTCCGAAACTGTTTATACCAAAAGCTGTTGATACGAAAGGTTTTACTATGGCTGGGGATACTGCCATATACCATGATGGGGCGTTGGAAGACCCGGCAGGAGGTAACATGGGCGATAACATTTCCAACGCAGGTCGCACTAGACTGCCAGCACCTTTTTGTATATCCTCTCCCTGCTCCATATGGCGATACAGAGCAGCCCCAATTTCCAGTGGAAAACGATATGCGTAATCAATTGGTATTACATTACCATTTCCAATATATACACCATTATGTGCTTTGGCTACATCATTCGCTTTATTGCCATAATCACCGAATAACCACTTTTCACCAAAATATCCTGCCATTAAAGCGGTAGCCAATGATGCCGCTCCAGTAGGTGTTTTCAGGATGTTTGTAAAAAATGGTAACGTCTGGACAGTGGCATTGAAGAAAGGAAAGAATGACGTAAAAGCGGTCTGTGACCCAGCCTGCGCAAAGTTTGGAAGCATTCTTCGTGAACCATCTAAAGCTTGCTTGATAACTTCTGGGTTATCATTCATATAGCGCATAAGATCATCTAGGGCTTTTGGATCAGACCAGCTTCTTCCAGACGCATGTTCCAAATAAGTCTTGAATGCCGCAGCCTGTAAAGCTATATCGGGAGTATGCGACAGATGGGTTATCTTGTTTACTGCTCCCCTACCATAGGAAGCTATGGCATCCATAGGTCTTTCGCTCAACGCTTGCTGGATAGGTTGCAAGGATATCTCTATATCCCTACTACCTCTCGTGATATCAAATTGGCTGTATCTCGATGTTCCTCCACCTAGAGACTGGAATAACTTGAAGGCAGCACTTCTGTTATCGTAGTCCTTGAAATATTCAATAGCTGTTCTTCCGATATTTGGGTATAATCGTGTCAGGAAAGGCAGCACACCTCTTGTAGGCAGATTGAAAGCCTGCTGGGAAGCTCCAATACCAAGTCCTAGATTCCAGAATGTGTTATTGACGAACATGGCAGGTCTGAATGTTGTCACAAGCATTGAAGTCCAGCGAGTGTAACCAGATACGACGTGCATCATCATGGACGCTCTAGGACTCATTTGCCCATTCTTGTTCAAGGCTTCCGCCATACGTTTGCCCAGCTCTGTATCCATTCTGAAATGGAATGCCATTATTTCCGGTTTTGTTTCACCATGATTCAATATATACAGGGCATTGGGGTCTTTGTTCTTTATCTTGTAGCTAAGACCATCTTTTGTTGGTTCCACTTCAGCGTAATTCAGATATCCTATATCCATATTCTTTGAGGCAAGAATATCATTGACCACATTCTTGTAAAGTGTGTTGACATGAGAGCGGTAAACTCCGTCTTCAAGAAATCTGAACAATTGTCCCAAAGGGTCTTGGGCTTCTGTCGAACGACCCATAATATGGACTGGAAGCTGTGTCTCAAACCGTGAACCGTCCTCTTCAAGCTCCCTCAATGGCATATAGTAATTGAAATTGGAATATATTTCATACTGGGAACCGGTTATGGAGTTTGACACTCTTTTTCTTTCCAGCATATCATTACGGAATCTCTTGAGCATCTGTGCGGCTTTTTCATATTCAGCTTTAACATCGTCCGATAATGTTCCAAGAAAAGCGTCAGCCGCCTCTTTGCCTATAAGTGATACATTTTCTCCGTTTGCCCCTTTCGTTTCAAAGGTGAACATGGTAGGGTTCTTGTAATTGACCATTGTCTTGAATTCTCTAAGCTCATTCTTCAGACGGTTGGCCTCTTCCACTGATTTTGCTTTCGGTATTGCATCGTTGATAGCGTCAAACTGTTTTTGCAATAACTCAATACGTTCATAGGTGTGGTTCGCAAGCATGAATTTCTCAAACGTGCGATAGTCCAGCTTGTTATTTCGCAATATTTGCTGTAATGATCTATAGGCTATCTTGGCAAAACTACTCTCCCCAATTGACTGTGCCCTCGCAGTCTGTAATGTGCGTTCCATATAACGGGCATAATCCGATGTTGTTCCAGTATTACCGGGTGCCAACGCTCTTAATGGTGCGTATTTATTATAAAAATACTGGTTCATATAACGAGATGTATTAAGCAGTCTGCCCGCAACAGTCTTACTTATGACTTCATCTGGCTGTTCCGCCAGTATCTGATCCAATGATTTGCCGGTATTGGCGGCTTCTTCTAGGAACCTTGCCGACTCACTTGCTTTACCCAATATATTCAATTGGGTGAAACGTGACACTATTCTCGCTCCTTCCCACGTATTCCCGGCCAATTCGGTGATCTTTCGAGCCACCCATTTTTCCGCATCAGAGGACACGGCGTAACTGTTTCTGGTAAGAAATCCTCCTGTAAAAGGTTTGCGGCTGTCTATATTGGATATATTGGCGGCTCTTCCCGCCACTCTCATATCATTATTGATTATATATTGATCCGCTTCCTCTTCAGTAGGAAAGATATGGTCGTATGAACCATTTATCTCGGTATTATCAGTTATACCCCATTGACTGATGTTGCCCTCTTCATCATAAACGGGGTATTTATGACCAGTGACATTACCCTCTTTGGTCAATATATAGATATAGGAGCCTTCTTGTGGAGATGGGTCAAACACAGATTTATTAGGGGTTCCCTTACTGGTATCAGCCCCTCCTTGATTTTCCTGTGGAGCTGGTTCCCCATTATAATTTTCCGGTATATTTCCATTAAATCCGCATTCAGCCATTTCAGTCTCTCTAACAATTTACAATACGTGGTTTGCTATCCGCTTCAGCTTGAGCCATTTGAGGTGAAAGACTATTCCTTCTTTCAATCTCGTTGGACGCTATGACTTTAGCCACGTCATTATATGGATTATGCGGATCACCACCTTTTGAATTGATTATCTCTTTTAAATCACGATCATTCAACCTGTTTATTTTATTGGTGAGATCATCATAGGCGAATTGCAAATGTTCCTGTTGTGGATTGCGGACTGCCTGTTCAATCTGCGCCACATCTCTGATTGCCGGATTGGTCGTGTTGGAAGCAAGCTCATTCAAGTCCTCGTCTGGAGCAAACTCGAAAGGACGGAACATATTCGCACTCCGTCTAATACCAAAGTTTTCAAACACGGAAGAGTTATGGACATCATCAAGATAATTTTTATAGTTATTGGCTAGTCTCAATGTTCCAGTAGATGGTTCTGTCTGGGTATGGTTGAGATTGAGTAACTCGTCAATGTGCCTTCTTGTCTGCAATACGATACGTGCGTCTTTCCCCTGTTCCGTATCATCTCTCGCCATTTCCATCAATTGGCTGTTTGGTGTTGAGGACATCTCGGCTATACGGTTTTCAGGTATATTGTTATTGACAGACTTTTCGTAAGAATTAATTAGATCAGGAAGTATCTTTCTGTTTTCCAAAGTCTTGGCATTATTGATTTTAGTCATCAACACGTCTTTGACTTCTTGCGGAGCGTTCGCAAAATCTGGGCCATTGATACGGTTAGCCGCCTCATTCAATGATTGATTGAAATTCCTGCGGATAGAATTAAGATTACCGCCATCCGTGTTGATTCTTGGAACCACCCTGTCAGGTATATTGTAATTATCCAGACTGGCGTTTATACTTTCTTGGTAAGTCTTGTATAATCCTATATTTCTCTCATAGGCTCCATCACCGCTTTGTTTTATCACATCATCGACAGATTTAGGTAATGGTGCGTTATCACTATAGTCCGGTATTTCCTGTGATGGAATATCTTCGGTTACAGGTCTCTGGTTTTCTGGACCAGGTGTGACATTGTTTTCTATTGGTGCCTGTTCTGTAGGTGTATTATCTCTAACTGGCTGTTCTTCAGGAACAGGAGCAGGTTCCACAGCAGAAGCTGTCTGTTCGGGAGTAGGAGCCGTTTGTTCAGGAGCAACAGCATTTGGTTCAATAGGTGTGTTCTCTCGTGTTGGAACATCTGCCGTGGGAGGTGCTTCTGGGCCTATATTGGTAGGCTCTGTTCTTACTGGTTCTCCTCGAGCTGCGATTGAGGCTCTCAAACCACCAAGAACATGAGGAGCCGCACCTACCAAACCACCTAATCCCATGTTAAACAGGAGGTTATCCATACCTACATTATTTGGATTATTTTGAGGATCAATAAGGTGTTGGGCTTCTTCTGTTCCAGAACCTAATGCTGCGTTGAGCAACGCACTCTTAACTATATCTTTTCCAAGATTTGCACCCATATTAAGTGCTGTCGGGAAAGCACCAAGAGCGGCGTTTGCCGCACCTTGCAACGCTGCATTCTCAATATTCTGTGCTGTAGAGCTGTTGCTCTCGGTAGTATCAGCCAAACTGTTTCCTGCTGCCATACCTCCTAATACAGCAGGCATGGCGGCTCCTCTTGTAGCGGCTACGGCAGCTATCATGGGAAGCATCTGACCCGCAAAATTACCCCAACCGCTATCAGCTTGTGCCTCTCGTGTTTTTGACAGACCCCAGTCTCGTATGCTATTACCCAAACCAGTGAAAGCCAGCCAACCACCAATATCTTTAGCAGTATTACCAATAGCCGAATTGGCCAATCCTTCGGCAAATCCGATAAGACCCCCTTTGGTAACAGAAGGGTCTTTGGCGATATTGCTTATATCAGGAGAGACTTTTCGTTTAATAACTCCGGTTGGAATCTGTTTACCATTCTTGGTTTCCGCCTCTCTATATAATGATCCCAAAGGTAAAGAGTTATAGAAATCCTGCACACCTTGATGGTTGGTGTTGGAAGGCATGATAGGTAAGGAGTTTATCGCTGCGGCATCAGCACTTTCTCTAGAACCAAATGTATCGCCTTTTGAGCCGGCATCCAGACCTTTTTCCGCAAATGCCTGTTTGAGCCTATCGCTATCCGTCACTGTATTCTGCTGCAATGCCGCTATCAGTGCGTTCACTGCATCTTGGCTGGGAGAGGGAGGTAAGGGGGGAGGCGTGTAATTCTGTGTTGGGCCTATAACCGCTCCAGATAACGGAGCGTCGTCAGGCAGGAATTGTTGTGGTTGCTCGGAAGGATATCCTTGACTATATTGGGCTGGAAATTCTGTTGGAATAGGCATTTATTAAATAATCCAGATCATCATTGTATGGTTGCATGGACACTTGATTATATGGAGAAAAAGACATCATTCCAGTATTGATAGATGAATTTTGCGATGGTGTGTTTGGACTAGCCATAGAAGGAGCAGACATAGCTCTGGTATATTGCTGTCCTTCTGGTGGCATAGGTGTATAGTTACCCTGCAATCCTAGCATATTACGTGACGGACTGCTACCACTTAAAATATTGTTTACATAATTCTGGGTTTCTGATGGTAATGAGCTGTAAGGTCTTTTCCCAGACATGACCTCATTCCATCTACCTGGTCCAGCGTTGTATGCCACCAATGCACCAACAGGATTATTTCCGTATCTATGATACAAGTCGGCAAGATAATGCGCTCCAACATCAACATTGGTAGCCGGATTATACAATTGCTGCGCATTGACATTATACCCTCTTGCCGTAGAAGGTAAAATCTGCATAAGACCCACAGCACCTTTATTGCTTATCGCATTGGGGTTTCCACCGCTCTCTCTCAACAAAACACTTTGAACCAAGTTAGGGGGAACGCCGTATTTATTTGCTGCTTGCCATACCAGGTCTTCATATGTCCGTCTTTGTGCCGCCATTAAAAAGGTTCTCCATAATTTGGTATATCAGGTTGTGGAGGAAGCTGCAATTCAGGAGGAACGCCCTGTGCCGCATACGGATTGGCGTAAGGATTGGCAAAAGGGTTCGCATAAGGGTTTTGACCCATAGCAGGATTAGGTGTTTGGTTTGCTTGGTTCTGATTGGTGTATTGAGCCATAACACCATCAAGTATTTTCTTGGAAGCTTCAGGAAGATTCTTGCTCACTGATGATAGCAGTCGTCCCAAAGCGATGATGTTGGCTTGATCCCGTCTGGCACGTGCCATCATTTCTGCTTGGTATTGCCTGTTAGCCATCTGCATGGACTGCAATTGCTGCTGCTGTGCGAAATGAAGTGCGTTATTGAATATACCTCCAGCACCAAGAGCCTGTCCACCGGCTAAAGACCTCCAGCTATCATTGGCATCGTAGTAATTGTTGCCAGCCTGTATGCCAATTCCTCCATTCGGCAGTCTATACGCACCCTGCAAAGGAGAGGAGGTTAAAGGATCATTCGCCACTGCATTGGAATAGACCCCCGGATCACCAAGAGGTAATGACCAATTCATGGCGTTTTGGTTATAGGCGGCATCTATATTCCTGTTCTGGGCATCATAGGTCGAGGCTCTATAAAGAGCCTGCAATCCCGGATTGGACGATACAGTCAATTCAGTGGCTCTGGCTTGAGCAGTATCCATAGGTAAACCTTGTCCCAAAAGATCAGCAAGGTGTTGCTTATATGTTCCACTGTTGTAAATAGCCTGCATCGCATAAGCTCTTGGGTCCCCGCCATTCAGGAAAGCGGAGGCATACAGGCTGTCAAGACTTGGGGCTTTTGGGTCAGCAGATGGAAGAACAGCAGGTGTATTCGCCAAAGGTTGTTGTGCGGGAGGATTTACATTTGGCATTGGCGGAGTTTGTAAAGGAGGTAAATCCTCTAGTGGTTGCTGTTGGTTAGATGGCATCTTCTGGACCCCAGCATTGAGATTGCGCTGGACAGGTTCGGGAATGGGAGGAACATTTGGGGTTGGAGGAACCGCAAAAGGATGTGGTTGCATACCAAAAGGAAGATAGCCTGTATAGCCGCCATAATTAGGAGCAAGCCCGGGAGGTAATGGTATAGGTGTCTGTGGAGTGAATGGGCCGTTTGGCGTATAGGCATGTCGGGATAAATCAGGGAGTTGACCGTTCATATCAGTTACCTTTAATAAGTGGTATTACCATTTGAATACTGCTGTCTGGCACCCATAAATGGATTATACATGCCACCATTGAAATATGGACTGTAATAACCTCCGCTTTCCCAACCGGGAAGTGGGCTGGGAATAGGAGGTGTGTAAGGGGTTGGAAGTCCATTACCATATTGTGTCATGGCTCTGAAATAAGGCGAATTGTATAGATCAGGCTCATAGTTTTGGAAATTCTGGTTGTTTCTGGTATTCTGATACACCAGACGTTGCCAATTATTCAGGGCGTTTTGCCGTTGTAGTGCCAGATCAAGTGGTAACTGTTGGTTCCTAGCATTCCACGCATTACCCGCATACTGGTTTCTCTGCGCTTCTGAAACTGCTCCAGTCATATTTCCATACAATAAATATGGGTTGAGTGCCATATTGTTGTTGTAATTGGTTATAGCTTGTCCTGCTCCCAATGTATGTCCCAGTCCATATAAGGCACCAGACCCCATCATAAGGCTGCCCAACAATGAACCACCACCGATAGGGCCAACAGGAAACTGAATATCAAATGCCATTATTTGCTCCCATAATTAACAAGCGATGATTTATTTATAAATTCTGACAAATCCTGTCGCCCAAATGCTGATCTTGTGGCGAATGGTTGCGTGTTAAGCATGTTCACCTCGCCTGCCGTCTGTTGCATACCATGATTGGACGGCTGGACAGGAGGAGGAGATGCGGCTGGGTTAAGTCGCATGATGCCGCCAATATTGCTACGGCGGCGGTTTTGTGAGAAAGAAAAGCCTCTATCAATGATTTTTGGAAACATATCTACCATTTGTTTATGTCCAACATCCTGTCAAATTCCAACATTTCAGAAGCTCTGGGAGTAATAACGCCACCATACCCACAAGAGCCGACCAGTCACCTATATCCATTGCGGCAGTCTGGCGCAAAGACTGGGAAAGATTTGCCGCTCCCGTTGCTGAACCGGCAACCATCTCACCGCCAATAGTCTCGAAGTCCATATAGGTTTTCTCGAATAAATCACCAATCTTTACTTGGTAATTCAAGGAAGCTTCCCACATGAATTGTCTAGCCTGTTCAGCGGTCCTTGTATATGACGACACTGCGGCTATCGTCTGCGAAGACCTAATACTGACTGCCGTTGTCATCGGAATGCTTATATTATAACGGTTCGAGAATGTTATAATATTCTTCTGTTGCCTACGTGCGCTAACTATGGAATTATAGACAGATTCTTGAAATATATTCTGATAGTTAGGGCAGTAACCTTTAGCGGCAGTATCATATAAAATCTTGAACAGAGAATCCATATTCGGGGCATATGGGTCTTTGTTCCCCTTATCCATGATACTGTTTCCAGTATCTGACAGTTTATCGATATTGCTTCTTAAAAGTTTCTCGGCATCTTTGGCTTTCTCCAAAGTCCCAGAATTGTAAAGTCTTCCGACCAACGCACCTATCAGGTTGCCGACCATAAGGAATTGTCCGTCCATATTAGGCGCACGGAGAATCTGGGTAACAGAATTACCTTTAGCATCTGCCGCTACGGTCGCACTTTGTTTTGGATCGGACATTTCATTTATTTCCTTTTACGGCTTGAAGTGAATTGCCGTATTTTATCAGCACCTGCAGCACCAATTGTTCCAGACATATTGGGGCCTTTGTTAAGGTCTCTGCCTGCGGGAACGACAGCACGGAATGCCTTGTTATAACGCTTGGTTCCTTTCGAGACAGAGCCATCAGGCTGTTGCGCCGCTAAAGAAGCAACACCCGGCATATTATCCCATACTAGACCACTATTTTTTCTTGCCATTGGTTTTCCCCTTTCTGGCGGTTGAATTGCGTAAATTAACTATATCTTTATCTATTCTAGTAGCTGTCGGTGTCTTTTTAAAGCTTTTATAAGACATTCCGGCAGCTTTTGCCGAGGCTTTATCCTCTCTGACATCAGCATTTGATTTCTTGTATTGCGCTAATGTCATTTTACCGGATTTTGTTGTTGGTTTTCTCATTTCTTTTTACCTTTCCCAGCTCCTAAAACTCTATCAGCTTTCCGGTCAATAGTCGACTTTTGACTGGCGGAAAGATTACCCTTGTTATATTGCTCAGAAGCTCTAGCTTTTGCGTTTCTGGCACGATTTTTCGTGTCGACAGGATACTTGCGCTCACCGGGAAGAGCAAATTCACTTGTTGGTAAGCCTTTTCTGGCTTTGGATGTAAGTTTTGCCATTTCTATCGCCTTGACCTAATTCCATTTATAAAAAACGTTCTAAGTGAAACACCGATAGGAGCGACAGAATCCGATTGCACCGGCAAATTTGGTCGTCTTGCCAATTCACTTATTCTATCTTGGCTCCCTACGTAACCACCTGTGTTATTCATTAATATCACAGGATTGCGCTCTATTCCATCACTTGGATTGTTAAGAGGCACAGAATTAGTATTACTGGTATTAGCAGCCGATTTTGTTCCCTCAAAAATCGTCCCTTTCAATCCATTAAAAATATTGTTCGCCATTATATATCCTCGTTCTTCTGCTGTGTATCACTTAATTCTATCATGGATTTCTCAAGCATTATCCTATAGACCGGGTATCTTGTCATGATTGATACTTGCCAATATATACCTCTATGCAATCTTGGCACTCTCAAATAACTTCCCTTGATATATCTTTCCTCAAAAACAAGCTTACCCTCTCTATATAACTTTACCACAATAGGATTATTTATATATACCAAATATTCACGATATTTATCATAAGCCGGATATAATTCCAGAAACTCGCAAACGTTTGATATCTTGTTATGTTCCAAAAGTTTTTTATATAGAATAACAATATCTTCTACATGTTTGTCATATTCAAGTGGCGCACCCGCATCCACCTTGATTATATTGGGTCTCCATAACTCTCTGGTTCTAAACCTTGCCGAAGTCCACACAGAGGTCAGATAATGATCCGCATCATTCCATCTAAAGTATCTATTGCCATTGGTCACTATCAATCCTTCGCTCATAATACCAAAAGCATGTTTGGCAGTTATGGTTGTAGTGGATAATGACGGTAATTTGTCTTGATAGACAGCACTGAATGACATTACATAACGCTTAAGAGGTGTTATTATCAACAATTCCTCTTCATGGTATGCCAATTCTATATCTTTACCCAGCACACGCCATTCTTCTTTACTGAAGAAATTACCGGATATATCTTTGGGAAGCCCATTGACAATTGATATAAGACCTCTTGAAGAAGCGTAGACCAGATTTCCATCTATATCACAAACCGCTCTTGGATTTAAAGGAACCGCATTGATACTGATCTGGTTTACCGACATGATCCTTTCATTGGAAGGACTGGTTATTTCAGATACAAGATAGGGGCATTCTTCCGTAAAGACATATAGATCATAGGTATGTTCACCCTCTCTGGTGTTCACAACGCTATATGCTCCAATAATAGGAGCGGGAAACTCCTGTTTCAGACGTTCGTCTATCGTATGTGGCAATCTTGGATATGATATATAAAGCTTATTGCTGTTTGTCCAGTAAACTGTCCTGTTATCACCAATATAAGCAGCCCCTTTCACATCATGGGGTATTCGTCTTTGCAATGTTGTGGATAACTCATAGCCCAGATCAAGCGGTTCGGCTTTATCTACGAAATCATCTCCGATATCATTGGTTCCAACATAGACAAAAACAGTAGCTTCATCAGTATTGTCCGCAGCTTGGGTATTGGTGCTTATTGACCTGTAGAAATTACGTTTTACCGCATTGGGCGGAGGTGTATTCGGGTCAACAAGTTTGTATTTACCCTCTTCACCCGGCATTATGATAACAGGATCAGTATAGGCAAACGCTTGGCTTTCCTCGCCCATGTCATTGACATAGGTGAAAGTGTAGACTCTGGCATCACCCTGCACAGCTCCATCCGGACAAAAAGGAGGACAATCCCCCGCAGAAACAATATTGGATGCGTCTTTCTGCACTATCAACGGTTTTCTTGGGGGATCAATACCAATCTCTTTTGGAGGTATCTTATTCAGCACCCATTTATCCGAGCTTCTATAGACCTTCCCGTTTTCAACAAACAAGAACGAGTTTATAGAGTCCCATTTACGTATATCACGGATAACATTAACATAATGGTCCCATGCTATCCATACACTTCCTTTACGTATCAAAGTTACGATATCAGAAGTGAATGTATTGCCATAAATGTCGAATATCGTGTCTGTTATCTCAGCAGCATCTCTTAATGGATGAAGATAGCGTTCCGTAGAAATATACATATTTACGGCTTCAACACCGTATCCTTTAGATAATTCTACAGGCCCTTCTCTTGGTATAATTCCATTAAATACTATTGTCTGCATTTTACAAATTCATGATATCGATTACGATTTCTCTTATTCTGTTATTAAGCTCATCATTGTCGATTGAAATTGTTCTTGTAGTCTTGTTTTCCAAAAGAGGAGGATCAAACTTGTAGCACTCGGACAAAACAATAGCTCTAATAGCTTGCACAGATTTACCATCATACATGAAATGGGAACCAATTGGAAAACATTCGGCATCTTGGGAACGCTCAACTAGAAATGTATTACCATTTCTTGAAGTGACTTTTACCTGTTCACATTTCCCACAGTTTCGTAGATAGGCATAAAAGAAATCATTAGACTGTAATACCGGAAACTGCTCACCATCACTTTCAGATATAATAACTTCTGTCGTTCCAGATGCTATATGATTTATAATGATGCCATGACCTGTCTGTTTGCATGCCAATTCTGCGTATTCCATTATCAACCTTTCTGTTCAAGTGTGCTTATTCGCCGTTCCAACGCATCTGCATAAGATTTCAATGCATAATTCACAAGCCTGTTGCTGATGACTTCCTGCACACATAAAGTATTAAGCTCATAAAATAATGAAGACGTGCATGTAAACGTGAAAGCACCTGTTCCTATCTCATCCCGCTCTATCCTCATTTGACCACTGGAAGTATTATCGGAAGTCATATCAGTCCCCAATACCTTCACGACTTCATATCTACCACATTCACGTAAAGTCAGATATGTGAAATCATTAAGTAATGCATTCTTTATGCGCATCATATCTTCAGGTCTGATGGATATATAAGTATCTGTGCTTTTTAATGTATTGGTTATCCTACAATGAAAACCATCCAAACCTTTAAACATCAGCATTTCCCATTTTCTACTTTAGTGATTAAACCATTCTGGACTGTTACTATTGAATACGGAGGAATTATGCCAGAAAAACCTGCCGGAACAGAATTGGCAAAACCATTTTGTTGTATAAGTGCCAATAATTGAGCTGGGTTCCATTCCACTGTAATACACGCACCAGCATAAAAACGTTGAATGGATGTGTTATCCTGTCCTCTCTCGACAAACAATTCATCACCGGTAACACTTAAAACCAGCATCCGTTCCATAACTGTAGAGCTTCTTACAGTTATATAGAAAGGATTTCCTGTTTTGGTCTTGAATAGATTCCCTTCGCCAGATGTGACAATGATGCTATTATCGTCAGCTCCAACAGTCTTGGCTAGTTTGCTTCTATTGCCAATTAAAGAAGTGTCTATTGGCTGCATTCGTCACATTCCTCTTTACAAGCGTTCGTATCCACAGGTTCTTCCACCTTAACAATCGGGCTTCTCAAACCATCATTCATATCTCTAAAACTACGTGGCATCGGAGGCCCACAAGTATTGGAAAATTCGTAGGCTTTAATACCCTCTCTAGGCATTTTTATGAACAACCATACTCCCCGTGTAACACCCGATATAACCACTTCCCCTTCATATTGACCATTAGGTATGAATTTCAATTTTCCACACCAATTTATATTAAGATTAACTCCATAATTAGTAGGAGTATATGAATGAACAGGGATATCAATTACTGGAGCGCATCTATCATTTTTTCGCTGCAATCTTATATAGGTGTCTCTGCAACATAAATCATCGACATTGATATTGGAATGTTCCAATTGAAGATTTATACCCAAGCAGCTTTCCTCGACATCATCATATATAACCAGTGCGTCTCTCGCTCTTGTTCGTGGGAAATGTGGAGGAGGACAGCATTCGCAAAACGGATTTCTATCATGACAACAGTCATATCTATCTCCATACCGTTTATGGTATGGACGTGCCTGCTCCATTAAACATACTTTTGAAGACTCAATTCTAGCCATATCACCACCGTCTACTACGTCTTATTAAAGAAGGTGCCACAAATGGAGAAGTCCTAAACTTACCATTATCATTAATATAACGTTTTGCTATTTTATATAAAGCATCATCTAGCAAACTGTCTCTTTTGGCTTGCCAATATTGCGCTTTTTGTAAATCAGATACTTTATCAGACATCAGGCATAGCATATGAACCGCATAAGCGGTTATCACTTCAACGTATTCTTCGTAAATAATATTGGGTATTTCGCACCCGTCTCTTTTTATAGTCCAAGAATACACAATTTCCAATTCATTACAATTGGTTATGGCGGCTTCAATTATAATTACCGGATATACACCATCTTTATCCAGTTTAAAGAAACTGCTCCCATACGCATCCATAGGGCCACCTGTCCTGTAATGAACGTCATTACGTGCGTATGCGTTAGGGTAAAAACTCGCATTTTTATATGATCCAGTATTCGCATTCTTGTATGCGTATCCATAAGGATCAATATTCTCTATTCCTATAATCTCTCTGTCTTNAGAGAGATTATAGGATAATCAATTACATTTTTCTGGCATTTTATCGTGTAATAGTCCCGCAATATACGGCTTTCCCTACAAAACCATATAACCGCTTCTCTTATACACTGCTCGATTACATTGCTGGCTATATCATGCGCAAAGGGATTTACAAATGTCGCAAACTTAGAAATGGGTATATATTTATCAATTTCCGACATCTTTAATCTTATCCTCTTTACCTACCAGTATAGGGCCACCTTTTAATAATGTTATCTGGTCTTTGGCACTATTATAATGGATTAGAGCTATCTCTCTTAATGAAGTGCTTTCATATTCACCAGAAGCCATAAAGTATATTATAAGATCAAAAACTATACTTGACAAAGTATTATCTGTATTAATATCTTCATCTTGAGTTTTCGGGACTGGATCAACAGAAGCTATAACATCAACGGTTCCATTATAACCTTCTGGAACAGGAGGATAGACATGCAATATTTTAGGTGTATTTGGATCATATGAATAGGCTTCAACATTATATTTGTTGTTCCAATTATACCTGCTGCATTGCGGACGACTGACAGTAGCCATTATTTTCCTGTCTTCTCGTCTTACTATCTGAGTAAAATCAACAAACTCGGTTACATTATTGGGAAGATACTGTAAAGTCCCAGCCTGTAAAGGGACTTTTACAGTTTCGATTACCTGTAACAATTTGGCTTGAACCAAATAATGAATGGCCCACCTAAAAGCGTTGAATATATATTCCTGCTTAAAGGTGATATGCCCTTCATCAGCAAAAAATTGAGAAACTGGTGTGAAAAAATCAGCTCCTCGCATATTTTACTTTCCTTTTCCAGAAGCTTTGACTGGTGCTTTTACTTCTTCATCATCCGACAAACCAAACAGGTTAGGGATATTATCAATATAACCTACTTCTGAACCACCCCATATTTTGGCTTCTGGAGGAGTGTCAATAGAATTAAGAAGAGCTTTATCGCCTTGAGAAATAAGCTTCTCTTTAGCTGCCCAGTCTTCATCCCATGTGTATTTGGTTAGTGTATATGAAGCCTTGTTCTTTACTTGGTAAACTCGGCTGCGAATTTTCTCATAAACACGTCTTGCTTCATCAACACTAACCGGTTTGCATCCTAATTTAACCAAATGAGGAGGCAAATATCTACGGTCAATGGGATTTTCATATAATTCAGTTTCATCTATATTTGTATAAAACTGAACATCGGGAATAGACCCCGGCGGTAGCATAATCAAATCGCCTGTAATCGGGTTCTTGAATAAATTATTCGTCAATCCCTGTCTAGCTTGATTTACTAATTCGCTAAAAAGTCTATTATTCCCAAGCAGCCAAGCGTTTCTTTGAGCAGCAGAAATAGCTGTCATTGATGAGTTTAAAGACATTAGCTCTTGTCTCCTCCACTTTCACATCCTTCAGTATAACCGGAAGCATCATATGTCTGGTTAGGAATACAATCAGGCATCTTGAATTTCGTATCGCAAGGAGGAACATAACACTGACAATTTTCTTGAGTAGAAAATGCTGTTACCTCTTGTCTAATACCAAAACAGATATTGCCTACTGGGATAATGGCAGGAGTGGAAGGTGTATCCTCTTTTCCTGTGGAAGCTGGTTGGGTATCTTTATCCACATCAATCGTGATGATGATAAATAATCCGCTTTCCGTGAAATCACTTACATTATTGGGCCATATCTTACGATCAGACATTGGGGAATTGGATTTAATAACTCGGTCGTCCCGTTTGAAATCATCATAAGATGGATCACATGGCTTGAAGCTTACGGTAAATTTAATACCATCTGGAATTGGTTTCTTGATATCGATATATGTCAAACCAAGACGACCTTTAGGGCCAATATGCTGGACAATTACAGAATCTCCGGCATTCAATTTTCCGTTAGGACTTTGTTGCACCAATACTTGAAGAAATCCTTCTTCAGCGGAAATATACCGATCACCTACAACAAAATGACTTCTTGGAATATGAGAGCCATACGCTTTATGTTTATAAGGTATCACGCCTTGAGAAATAGGCTTCCCATCATTATCATTAGGATCATACGTAAAAAATGATTGCGTATTGGATTTTACGGCTTCTCCGTATGGCTTGTTGACATCACCACCAGAAAAATAACTTAATACTGTCATGTTTTTAATCCTTGTAATTAAACAACTGAATTTTTAGGTGCATAGGTGTAATACATAACAGTCAAAGCTTCTGGTTGGATAACTCCACTGCCAAATACAAACAAACCTTGAAGATAACGATCGAAACTGTTGACTTCTTCTTCTATAACACGGCTTTTTGACATCTGGGCTACAAAAGCTGTTGCGTCACCACGACCACCAATAACATAGCTACAATACTTACGAGCCAATGAATCATACACTTTAGGCATGATATTCGTGCTATAAACATCACTGAAAGACGCAATAGGAATATTATAGGTCTGCAAACCGTTGAATGCTGTGGAACGAGCCAAACCAGAGTTAAGAGCCGACAGCGTAATCTTTGACATATTCAATGCATAGAAAAGCTCGATAGGAACAACAATGAACCTGTCATTGGCAGGGATATTCGCCTCTGACAGAACACTGTCCATTTTCGTCAACATGGCGAAAACGTTATCTTCCGTCAAGGTAATAGGGCGACCATAAGCACCAAGATTCCATTGATGTGTTGATTGCCCAGCGACTTCGCCTTTGTTGTAGGCAGAAGCTCCATGAATAATGGTATCGATAACTTGAACATCGGTAATCTGCGCAAGTTTCTGCATAGCATCATACTGATAGTTATCTAGGTATTCTTCAACATTCTGGATTTGTTTATAATCAATATCATCAATCTTGCAACTGTAATAATATTGCTGGTCGATGCGGATATCAATCGTAGAACCACCCAGATTATCATCATGTTCCATAATACCGTTACGGGTATATTCCTTCACCTTCGCACGAGGGGGTCGTCTGAAAATGGCGATATTTCCGCCGTTTTCCAAATCAGGGGGAACAATAGAACGGGACGTAATACGACCAGTCAATGTAGTCGGATAATAATACGCCACAAAACTCTGGGAGAATATTGGATAGATATTGGAGCTAAGGTTGGTGTATCCAATAGCACGCTCACCTGCGTATGTATTGAATCCATACGCCCCTGTATATGGGTTATTTCCTACGGACTGTAAGTTCATTTGATCTACCTATTTATTTAATTATTATTTCTATTTTAGTAATTTTATACATTTATTCAACGTATATTATTTTGTGAAGACCGTAACTGTGCGATTCTTCGTTCAACATCTTGTAATTCCATATACTTTTTAGTGGTTTCCTCCCCTCTATAATTGTTTGTCATCAAATATGTTCTCAAAGCGTTCGCCTTCTGATCGAGATCAGATAGCTGTCTCATGGCTCCATAAGAATTGGAAGGGACGCTAGGTCTACCACCTACAAAATTACGACCGGCATTATTTGCGTTATATTGAGGTTGAAATGCAGTCTGATTTTGTTGGTTGGAATACTGTTGATTAGGCATGACTGGATCAGGTCGTTCGTAATCTATCGATCTATTGGCACCCATATTCCGGTTTTGATAGTCGATAGTTTGGTTGACATTATTAAATTGCTGTTGAGGAACCATATTATTAGGCTGATTCATATATTCGGCTTTTTTACTATAATACTCTCTTGCAATATTAGTCATTACTTCTGGATTTTCGCTATCAAACGCATTTGCAAAAGATATTTCATAACTAAGGGGTCCAGCTATATAAGGACTTCTTACATAATTATTCTGTAAAAAGTTTTGGAAATTTTGACCATCATCAAGAGCTTCACGCAATTCAGGATAATTATTATAGATACGTTTATATCTATCCTGCATCAAAGAATCTTTAACCTGTTTGTTCGCTTCAAAAGCTCCATTAATCTTTGGCTCTATTTCCTTTTTCACGTAATCAGACAAAACACGTTGCATACGTTGGTCAAAGACATCGCCCAAATGTTTTCCATTACCGACTGGATAATTGAAAAATACATCTTCAGAAAAACCATTGGCGTTCTGTTGCCCATTATTTAAAGAAGAGGTTTGAGCTGTATTTGGTTGCAATGATTGCTGTGAATGTTGTTGCGCAGCCTGCTGTTGAGCTAATTGCTGTTGTTGCGCTTGATACTGAGCTGACGCATACCCAAACTGATTATTCTGGGGATTAGCCCCATAGGATTGACCCTGTGTATAACCAGTCACATTCTGCCCATTATTGGACTGTGATGGAGGTGTCTGGTTTGGAATAGTCTGCGTGGCATTTGAACCAAAACCTTGTTGTGATGCTGGATATGTCTGCCCATTACCCTGTGGAGTTTGCCCCGTGTTTCTAGCAGCCGTATTAGCATTGGCTTGTTGCTGATAACTTGGGTTCATTGGGTTATTCATTACATTACCTCTTCTTTAAATATATTATAATAAAGCTCTTTCAGAGCCTTTATCTTTCCTCTACAATAAGCACTATTGTTTTCGGAGTTTTCATAGAAATTGCGTTCGTTCCTAATATTTGCAAGAATAAACGACTTAACCACACCACCAACACCAGAATGCTTGATAACATCAGCTTGACTAATATTGGCAGGACGCTGCATAAAATCGTGAGTATGGGCATCTAATTCCATTATAAATACTCCATTCCTACTGTATAATTCACAGCTATAGGATCATCCATGTAATTTAACACTACATCATTCACTGGATCACCGGTTCCATTATAAATGAACCGATATACACCGGGTGTTATCAATTTCAGGATATTATTCTTTGGCGTTAAAACCACCAAATTACCATTCCTGTCATAAAAATCCGTAAATTCCTTAAATGTATCCACATTAGCAATATTACATTTATCTGATTCATATGTAAGAACAGTATATTGCACTTTATAGCTGTCACTATCCAGCGCATACGCCATCTGAACAATATTGAATGTATTTGGGTAGACCTTTATGGGGCCTTTATATAGTATATCCATTATGTATTTTCCCCAAATAAAACATCATTCACGGCTTTTATCGCCTTAATCATAGTAGCACTATTATCATCAGCACTTTCTGATTCATTAATGACTCTTTGTTCTTTCAACAACAATTCTACAGCTTGTCGTAATTTTTCCGCAGCATGAGTGCCTCGAAGATTTCTTAAAAGCTGTTTAGCGTCATTCGATTTATCTAATTCCNTCAACTACTCCCTATACGCTTCAATATAGCATTTTAATCTAAAATCAGGCATGTTTTTGAACAATTTATTAAGTATAAATTGTTGCGGAACCAAAAATCCATCATCTATCTTGAATGATAATAGATTAATCTGTTTATCCACTCTAATCCAACGTATATCATTATATGTAACACAACACATATCAATATTTACAGTAGATACTGTAAATATTGATATTTTATACAGTCCTACATCTAATGTGTCATCTATACCAGTATTAATATTGCGTTTATATAATAAAGGTTTTACCAAATCTCTATTATACATAACCTCAATAATTTTTGATTTTTCTATATCTATAGAAATACCATCCTTCCCCGGATTACCGTCAATACCATCTTTGCCCCTCAATTCCTTGCTTATAATAGTCTCTCTATGAACGACAATAGGAGAATTAGCCGGTTTTATAGGGGGTAACACGGGTCTATTTACTTGAAGCTTTGCCATTTTTAGTCGTCTTTTTTGGTTTAGCGTTTATCCTGTCCCATAAAGAGATCACAGGTTCTCTCTGTGAAACTTTTTCAGAAGTTAGTAAACTTTCAGTTACATTATTGGATTGGGTGTTACGGGAGCTAAAAATATTTGTAGATACCGTATTACCACCCCATTTTCCACATCCTCCACAAGCCATTTCGACCCCCTTATTTGGAATAATTATAAGCTGGAATAACAAAGGGTAAATTACCCAATTTTATCCATACATCAGGTCTACCCAATGCCGCATCACGGCTACCGTATAAAGTAGTGGGGAGCCAATTATCAACACTTTGTGACGTGATGCCTGAAGTATCATCGCCGTTTATCTGTGTTTTTGCGAGCTGTGCGAACATCCAATCCGGATTGACATGATACTTATTATTAGGATCGTTAGCATCACCCTGTATAGAGTTTTGGTCGTATAGATTATTTTCCCATTGATTGCTTACTTTATAAGGGTCTTGCTCTGTGCCGGCACCAATAACAGAATTCTTGTCCACATAAATCATATGGTGGATTTCATCATTCAACCATTTTTCATCTACATGGAGTTTACCACTATCCCTGTCACCAACAATTGAATTCTGGTCAAATCCTTCATTGAACCAAGTAGAGTCCACATGATATGGATTATCTTGCAATCCGGTGCCTTTAATAGAGTTTTGATCCACATAGATAAGACTATGTATCAGGGAATCCAGATAAGTTTCATTGATGCTCAAAGGATCACCACATACACCATTTCCTACCAAAGAGCTGTCGTGTATGACATTTCTGCTAGCCTTGAACAAGGCATCTGCATATGCTTTTGTATCATTGATATCATCTTTGTGTTTATTGGCTAACTCATTGATCCGGTTTTCCCAATTCTTCTCGATTTCAGCCTTGTCCACCAGATAGGCATCACAAGTCAGCATCTTGGTTCCCTCTGCAAGACACTGATTATTACAGTCTTTAAGACCGGGCGATATTTTGCCAGCCGCTACCTGTTGGTATAACAAACTCATTACTTCGCAAGCGATGTTGCAACAATCACCATTAGACATTCTATCAAACCTCCGGAATTATAACATTATTACTATAGTCTGGATCAATGCTGCGCATACTCAAAACTTCCTTGCAATTGAAACTATTATATGCCGCAACATAATCCCTGCATACTTCCTCTATCCATATCTTGGATTTTATAATTGTCCCTTCTGGATAAGAAGTATATACATCTCTATCGTTATAAACTATATCAAATCTTCCCGGAGGAATGATTGTGACTCTTCTGCAAGAGGGCCATTCATAACTTAAAGATTTAACACAACACCCCGGCACTTCTTTGCATTCTGTATGCCGCACAAATGAAAAAGGATGTGTTATGCAATCAAATCCCCACCACGCATGAATTGCCATAAAACCGTTTGATGGGGGAATGGGGGTGATTTTCTGCCCTTTTATCAATTCTATTCTAGCATGATTAAACGCACATTTCTGTGTAGGTTTATCCAGTCCCCACCATTCCAATACTTCTTGATCGGTAACTTCGCAACCATCTTTTATAATGGTTACTTTCCCTTCCCATTCGTAAATGCGGCATTTATATATGCCATTATCCGTTAATTCCATCGTATCCACCCGTATTANTAGATAACTGCTGTGTATTATTCAATGCCATCATTTGACCCCCTTGCGGTGTGTTCTGTAGCATTTGTCCAGTATTCTGATCCATTGGTAGCCCAGTGACTCCACCATTCATATCAGTATTCAAATCCGCCATCATTGACATATCAGGAAGTGCGGATACATCAATACCTTCCATTGTCAGAATCTTTCTAACCAATGTCATGAATATTGGGGAGAATGGTGATCCCTGCAATTGCTGGGCAGCTTGCGCATAACCAACAAATGATTGTAATGTCTGGTTCAGACGAACAACTTTATTGGCATCATCATCAAGGCCTTCTATACCAATAACTTCAACATTTATATCTCCTCTGATAGAGGGATCAGAGTTTGTTATAAGTTCATTATCGACATACGACTGAATAATTGGCTTGATAACATCCCGACTTAATCTATACACCATATTCTTCATCGTCTTTGACGTTTGGTTCAATTGTATAGACATACCAGTAGCAGAACGACCTACAGTCCCTATACCATTCAATGGTGTTGTTCCAGCAGTTAATGGAGGTATGCCTAAAACTTGATACGCCCACTGTAAGCATGAAGACTGAATACTCATTAATTCCGGCATACGTGAGTCGATATTATGGAACCTGTATGCCGGCATATTATTGCCGGGAAAATTCTTTACCGCTTTTACCGTAAACGGTTCAATAAGGTCATACTTTTCTTTTTCCCTATTATCCAGCATATTAAACGCCACTTCCCCTATTGGACCAGAGGCATACCCCATATTCCTTACAAGGTTACGAACAGAAGCTTCAGCTACACGTTCGATATCTTCCAATCTGGTAGGAATACAATTACCATAAAAGTTATTTGGAACAGGTTCCATACAGGCAGTTACAAATGGTCTACGTTTATCAAGATTAGGATCAATAACTGCCTTTATCACACGGCCCGCACAAGTATATATCTCGCACTCATACCAAATATAATCAGAAACTGTAGGGTCAAAATCTTTAAGAACGTATCCCGGCACTCTTCCATAAAAACATAAAATACTATAAACACCGCTACCAGTGACATAATCAAGATTACTTATTGTTTCTCTAGTGTCTACAGTGGCGGGAATAGGATTCCTGTTAAATCCAGTTTCACGAATACCATCAGGAAAATCCCTTAATATATCCGTAATCGTCTGGCTTTCATATCCAGCAAGATAGGATAAATCTTCCATGTCACTAGATGTGGCGCTTCTTACTTGAATGACATATTCAGCGCTCTGGACATCTGTTGCCAATGGAGATATATAAAAATTAAGAGGGTCGATGTTTTCCACAACAAGAACATCAGAAGTTTCAAACACAAGACTATTTGTCACATCACTCCAACGTCTTGTTATTTTAGGTGTCAACGCTGGTCCATACATTATGGCAACCGGAAATGACAGAAAATTATACAAAAAATCAGAAAATGCCTTATCCCAACCTGCTATCCTAAGTCTGTCCTGCACAACATCTTCCAATTGATTTGCCGCATCCATAGCAGCATTATCAACTACATCCTTCATGGTTCTCCGCATCTGCATATAAGAATTTCTTATCTGCTGAGGATCATAACCATACTGCTCTTGAATATAATCGATATTCTGACTAAACCTTCTCTGCAAATCTTCCTCAACATCATTCGGTAAATCCGGTAATGGAGAAGGTCTTAGTTTGAATGGAACCTCTTGCGTTGGGCCATAAATATCAACCAGAACGCTCCATACATTTTTTATTACAGAAGGTATAATGGGCCAGTGAACATTACTTGCAAATTCATCACGAATGAAACATTCACCTTTTATACGCTTCTGGCATCCAACCATATCATAAAAGACCTCTTGCCATTCATTACGGCACGTTTCAAACTTTTCCCGCACATAAATGCCCAAGCTGTCTGTATAATTAGTCGGAGTTATCATCAGCCAATACTTCCTTAGTTCCCGCAAACATTTGCAATGCCGCATCCATAAAATTATTAGCATCCAATGTGGAAGAACCATCACGTATATACATTATAGTATTCAGAATAGGTTCAGCATCCAAACCACTCAATGAACATACCAATATAGATGATTCCAATAAATCAGCAGCGAAATCAATCAGTTTATGGACATTGGGACTTATACCAACCTTGTCCTTAGCCTTCATATCTTTAGCGACTTCAATATTGGTATCAATCAAGTCTTTAAGACCATTCAATAAAACTATAATGGAATCTGGATCAATAGTCTTTACTTTATTGTTTCTTTTCAAGATTCTATTCTGTAACTCTCTGTTCAACAAAATATATACCTTTCACGTTCTTTTGGAAATGATACAGTTTCCCTTATATCACCTCTTGATTCAATCAGAAAAAGCGCACCATAGCAAACAGAGTCAGCCAGATCGGAACGCCAATTTATATGATCCTTGACTGGTGTCTCTTTATATATGGGATTATTTCCGTGCGTCTTCTTCGTCTTCTCATAAACATATGTTCGTGCCAATGCATCTATTGTCTGGACACAATTGGATGTTATTCCAAATCTAGGATGACCTTTGCAATCAAGACGTTTCAATAATGTATGCAACGCATCAAGACGTGGTTCTATCCTGTTGGACTTGTCTACAACTTCAAACGGAAGGTCATAATCTATAGTGATAACATTTACAGGAGAAATATATAAACCTTGACCATGCTGCAAGCCAGATGGATCACCTGTTCCCCATGAGATTTTTATATTACTGTATTTGTCATATAAAGCGGGCATAACCTGTTCTGACAATAAATCATCAACAGATGCCCTTTCCATCATCCATTCATCAATTATGACAAATCTACCTGCACCAGTAACACACCATAGATGGCAAACCGGCGTGTTCCCAAAATCAAACGATAATCCGAAACTGCTTCCTATACCCGGCTCGAAATCATGTTGCGATATTATATGCAATTCCCTGCTAAACTCTGAGAATACAAGATCACCTTCTTTTAAAGACGCAAACTGTCCTTCAATCCATGAATGGATTTTACGTTCGCCTTCAGCACCAGATTTTATATTATCAGACAGGACTTTATAATAATAATTATATCCGCCTTTAAGATTTTCTATATTCTCAGCTAATGGATTAGGCTTCCATAGATCAATCTTGTCAAAATCTTTCTGTCTTGGTGGTCTTAACAATGCGGGAGGTTGTTCAATCAACTCGAAATAGGGTCTTCCAAGCTTACGGGACATCGCATGGATTATATCGTCACACTCACCTATCTTATATTTGTATAACCAGTTTTCCAAACGTGGCCCGTTGGTTGCCAAATACATATAGGGATTGGTGCATTCTGACCCAGAAAGTTTATTAGGGTAACGCCCTACACGGCTGTTGATACTCAGTATAAGGTCTTGATCCAATTCGCCCGCTTCATCGACTATGGCATGAGAGATAGCCAAACCGAGAACCTTTTTCTTATCTTCCGGTTTGTCAAATGCCATAAATTGAACCGTGTAATCCAGAGTGGTCCCATCACCAAGATCACATTTTATACTCAATTCTGGGTAAGGGCTGCCTTTTATCGTGTAAGGTAAACCAGAAAACGTATCTCTTGCTGTCTCCACAGTGCTTTGCAACATTTTGTAAGTGTTACGGACTGCAAGACACATAACATTTCTTACATTGTTATGATTAGGTTGCTGTTGTAAAGCAGTCAATAAACTCTTGATAAATCCAGCAGAAGTCTTTCCAGAACCAATAGGGCCTATGACGCTTATGATTGCGGCATTAGATCGTATCGCTCTAGCCAATTGCCGGCTTTTCTGGAAAGAATATATTTTCTGCTTTATATCCATTTATACGCTTTCTACAGGTGTATTGTATAATTTAACTTCAGCCTTACGTCTATTAACAAGACCTTTATCAACTCTAAGTTTACCATTAACATGTTTTTTATTATACTGTAAAATTGTGTTTGGAACCTTGTCAAATTCCTTACGTGCAAGACATACAGCTATATTTCCGTTTTCTATATCATGACACCCGACATTATAAGCCAAACTTAATAATGCCGCCATCTGGTTTTTGTTCAACATGTCCCAATTGGTCATTTTCCCTAATTCACGTTCCAAACCAGTAAGATGGACGCATAGATAATAAGTAGCTGTCGCTTCCGTAATATTCTTATCATTTTTGGATACTTTATGCCCTGTTGGGTATACAGTAGTGCCATAACCAATCGTATATCTTCCTCCACCATCCATATAAGGGTGAGGGACAAAACCTTCAAATTTTTTTATAGCTTCCGCCGCTATCTCAAATGTGTTCATTTCTTCTCTCTCATGGTTTTTATGAGTGCGGTTATACGGTCAAACAATGCGGGTAAAGTCTGTAACAGTATTGCTATAGCATGTAATACAATAACCAGAACCAAGACCCATGTATAATGCTCTTTCACAAGCATCCCTACTACATCAGTATATCCGCTATCCTCTATCACTTACCAATTCCGAACAAACTTGTCCTATTTCATAGGTATACCACAATACACCAGAATAGAAAAACAGTGAGCCAATAATACCTACCGCTACATTCCATTTAATGACATACATGGCAAATATAAAAGCGACAAGTATCAACGTCAAACTTAATATAGATGAATATACTGCCCATGCAAAGTGCGAACAGAAATATTTAACTACGCCAAAACGTAAAAAAAATAGTCCCAATACATCAATAAAATACATAAAATAAGTATATCTGAATAAAATACTATACCCAACGTTAAAATATTTAGGTATATAAAGAGCTGGTATATTCGCCACAATCAACAACATTGCCCCAAGAATTATACTATAAAAACGTCTCGCTCTTATAGATATCTTAAAAAATGTATAATTAGACATTTTTAGGGCAACATTCTGTGTTACTGGTGTCTACTACAGCAATGCCCAACTTATCTATTGCAGCATCCTTATACATCTTTGATTTATACATCCAACTTCCTGTATAATGACCCACTTTATATTTTTGATATACTTTTCCATCTGGAACCACATCTGGATCAGCATTATTACACCCACACGCACAATTGGTGGCATTTTCTGTAGGCATATATGTATAGACAGGCTGTTTTCCATTCATGATTGTTTATTTCCTTCCACAATAGGATTTGGATCATCCATAATACTAGGCATATCCAGCAACAGTTTAATAGCTGAACCAGAAGACTTGTCATCATTGGTTTTTCTATTCGCAAGTGTGTATAATGTTTTTATCGCACTAATTCTGCTAGAGGCTTCTTCTGCGGCATCAGTAAATATACTAACCAGAACATCAATAGCCACATCCATACTCTTGGCGGCTCTATACGATAATATATCGTCATTATCCAAGTTTTTTTCAGTGTTTTTCACCAACTTGGATAAAATGCTATTCTCTTCTACAAACTTTTTAAACTCTTCGGGTGTATATCCATAAGACTTGGCAACTCTATCCGGGTCACTTTTAAAATAATATACATAATCCTCCACTACATCTAAAAAAGTGCATGTTTCCCCATTAGGAAGTTTTATCATACGATTGCACGCTTTTTCATACTTGGATATGTATTCGTTTTGTTTGTCTGCTTTCATACTTAATTATTTACCCGATTTATTATCGTTTATATTTTACATTAAACACTAATATGCGTTATATTAGCGTATATAATTAATATGGAAAACAATAAAATGAATATAGCAATAAAAATTTTGTCATTGATATTTGGTATTGTCATATCTTTTCTATTTGGCATCAAAGTCCAGAATACCAGAAACATGGCTAAAGAAGCCAAAGATAATAAGAATGAAACTGATACGATAAACAAAATGGATGAGGCCGCAAATAATATCCCTAATGACAAACAGTCTCTTATCGATACTTTGAAAAAAGGTGAGTTTTAATGTATAAAATATTACTCGCACTATCAGTAATCATACTTTCCGGATGTGCAAATGGACAGACCAAAACAAAATTAATCTGTCCACCAATACAAAAATATTCCAAGAAGTCTCAAAATAAATTAGCTGGAGAATTACTAAAGCTTCCAAATGAAAGTGAAACACTACAATACATATTTGACTATCAAAAACTTCGAGCTAAACTAAAAATATGTAATCCGAATAATAAATAACTATAAAGCTATTCATCTTTTATAATATCTTCCGAATTTCTTTCTTTTTCCAAAATATGAACAATCTGTTTGCATAATGAACGGTTCTCTTTTTTGGCTCTCTTCCGTAACCAGATTTTTAATTCTTTCGGCATTGACAGATTATATCTAACCTTATCCATAATTACCTCTTTCATGTTGATATTCTATATCCGATATACGCTATCGGATATGGCACTTTCTGTATTTTTTTGGTTATATCTTCTGCTATATCAATATCATGGGAATCGATAACTATTTCACAATTTATATCTCCTTTTCCCCATCTAACATCTTTTACCCATATCTCCTTACCCAATACACGTTCATAATCGGGTCTTACCTCTTCCAGCAACACATTATCAGAGAAAGTTATATATATGGTTATATCATCATCTTTAAAATCAACATCATAGCGTTTTCGCATTTCAACACGTTTACTCAAAGGTAATACCAATCTTGTCCTTTTAATATAACCTTCCTTAACCAACCTTCTTTTCAAATGACTTATATATGAAACATCAACCCCCAACTCATCAGCTATATAGTTATTTTTCTCTAAAGCATTATTATAAAGAATCTTTAAATAACGTATGGCGTTTAAAGTCAACTGCATATCCAAATACCAATATTATAACAAGACGACATTATCAGAAGGTCTGCATACAACTATCTGGCAGAAAAATTTATAACTGTCATTGAACAATTTCTTCTTCATCTGCAATCTCCCTTCCACCTGAACCACAGACTCTCTATCTATCAATTTTTTCACAAACAAGGAAACGATATCCTGTTTAAAAACAGCCACACGATAAAAAAATCCATTATAGGTAGCGGATACATCCCCATTTTTATCAAATTGTTCATACACCATAAGATTGAAATTATATACCTTTCCTATAGATGCTTTATATCCAATATCAATCTCACCTTTAATCATTCCAGATAATATAACACGGTTTATTCCTTTTAAATCCTGCATGATTAAACAATCCTTATTCAAATAAAAATCTTACAATATTATAAAAACGATCATATAATAAAACCAATGCCAAAATAAACGAGGTTTATCATGAATTTCCATACATTTGATCCAATAGATATCACCCGTATATCTGAAAATTCCATACAATATTCCTATGACCTAACTAACTATATACCAGAAAAGATAAAAATAACACAAGAAAAATACAAAAAATACTACATTTTACACGATAATGGCACCACTATTGGTAGTTTCCTTCATGATCTCAAAGACCCGAACAGTAAATCCATAGATGATTACGCCTATTCATTGAATAGATATTACACTCTTTACAATAAAATATTTGATATAGCCGATACACTGCGTATTACATTGGAACCAATAAAAAACGGTATTCGTCTCATGTGCTGGGTAGAGAACGAAGAAGACCTAGAAATAGCCAGAGATAACTTGTTGTATGTAAGTTTCAGAATAAACAAATTTATACAAAAAAACTTGAATTAATATCGTAATTATGCGAATATATAAAAGTCAATATATTTCCAATTTTAATTATTGTCTTTTCATTCATTATATTATATACTTGTTTATACCTAATAAACAGACATTAAAAAACCTCCTGTATAGAATATATACAAGAGGTTTTTTATTTTGCCAGATTCCACTTTTCATCATGAAACCAACTGAACATTATAAGATTTGCAATAATAAAATGCTCGTTTATCATATATCAATATAATATATCCAAATGATATATGCAACAGTTTTTTATATTATCGATTATCTTTAGATATTGTTATAATAGAACATCCTCGCACTCCATCTACTTTATTTGATGTATATTCGAGTGCTTTTTGTATCGGACTTTCCAATAATTTAATTGAACATCTGCGCATATCAGTATTGGTCCAATGGGCATAACTATCCATATAGGCTACAGTCGAATATCTTCCAACGCCAATCCCTATAAACTTATACATTGGAGTAGGTGTTATATATCCAGTAGAGTCGACTATACCTATACCTTTTTTAGAGGCGAAAAGAAGACAAAAACCATCAAGCTCACCAATCATTACATTCAATTCCTTACTCACTCTTTGGCNTAAATTGAACATATATATGCGGTCAAACTCACCTGTCTCGATAAATTTTTTATCTATATCATCACGTTGAGCCAAAATNTACACTAAAGCATCTAAAGCACCAGAATCTCCACTTACAAAAACATAGCAATCGTCAGATATCTTGGCACCTTTCTCTTTCATCTCAATATAGTCACCATTTACAATCATTGTATCGCTGCCAATAATGATCCCATTGTCGTTTTCAAACGCTATAATCGAGGTCATATCATATCTCCTATAAAGCTCTTATAATCGCTTTCCCGATAGCCTCTGCCATATTCACAGGCATGGCGTTTCCTATCTGCCTGTAGCATTCCTGAAAAGAGCCAACAAACTTCCACGTATCCGGAAAAGTCTGTATTCTTGCATATTCCCTTATAGTCAAAGGTCTTGTCTCGTCTGGATGGCACCGTTCTGTCATTTTCTGTGATGGTGAGCATGTAAGGGTAGGACATGGAAGGTGCCAAGAAAGTCGTCTTGCCATACTTGTCTTTCCTCCTTTTGAATAAAAACTGCTCATCATGTATTCCTTCTGCTTGTCAATAGGCAAGCATTTCCAGTTTCCACCCGCAGGAATGAGCGATAGATATTTCTTTTTCCAGTCACTATAAGTATAGCCACCAGACTTTGGAACATCCGTATCATACAGCTCACCCGCTTTCAATGCATCAGAAAGATTATAGCAATGAGTGCAATCAGAAGCGGGATTATGATAGTCAAACCGCTCTATATCACTTCTCACCCCAATAATGATAAGGCGTTCTCTCAACTGCGGAACCCTGTAATACACAGCATTATATATATCCTGTTCCACTATCCTGTAACCGATGTTGCTCAACATTCCCTTCATTACTGATAAAGACCTGTCCCCCTTTATGGTGAAAATACCCTTTACATTCTCCATAAGAAAAACGGAAGGTCTTATCTGGTCCACAACACGAATTATATCAAGAAATAATGACCCACGCTTATCCTTCATTCCAAGCTGTTTACCGGCAGAAGAGAATGGCTGACAGGGAAATCCCCCGGAAACAAGGTCTACCTTGCCACGTAAATGATTGAAATCAAGCTCCTGAATATCGCCACTTACGACATTCCAATGTGGTCTATTTTCCAATAATGTGGCACATGCGTTAAGATTGGAATCATTCAACAGAACAGGGGAAAAGCCGGCACGTTCCAGACCCAATGTCATACCCCCCGCTCCAGCGAATAATTCAACACAAGAATAATTCTTTTTACCAGACATAATCTACCTGAATATCACTTATAAAGCCTGTCATTTCCAATCATTTTAACCAGATCAAGGTTATATCCTGTCCAGCGTGACGTATATCCTTTCGGGAAAAATTTATCCATCACACCAGCATGGCTGCGTTTATACACATGAACCTTTCTGCCTCTATAAATATTGCATAATTCCTTTACTACCTCGCTCTTCTCATGTTCAAAACAATCATTAGAGTATTCCCTGATATTCTCACGGAAAAACGACATACCGTCAGTCCACATGACCGTTCCAGTATAATCTTTATTTTCAATACTATGGTATTCATTCACAACCACAGGTATCGCATCCGCACAAGATGCTATATCTTTACTAACTTTATCCATATACCATGGTATTTCAACAAGTGCAGGTCTTCCTCCAGTAGAACGCATAAAATAATCAAGACGCTCCAATGTATCGGGTAAATCTAAATCGATACTCGATTTTATATATTCTCCCCCATTTTCCTTATGAATATTGGGGGAACCTTCCCATACCCCATAAGCCTCTTTCCTGCCCAACATAGGCATGACAATCACACTTAAAGGAGGATACCAGAAAGTCAGCATATCCATGAAATCAACAAACTCTTTCGGCAGCTTTCTATAATTCCTGAAATCTGAATGCCTATTATATACAATTGAATGAAAAGGATGCATATTCTGGATACTGAACATATAATTCATGGCATCTTTTCTGGAAGATGTCGCAAAGCTGTATTCCTTGAACCTGTCGTCTTCATACTCAACCCGATATTTAGGTCTGCCACCAGCAACCTCCAAAAAACGCACAGAGCCATACACAGAATTAACCAAAGGTATATCACTAAAAGAATATTCAGCATAACTCTGAGGCATTCCATTAAACTCAACCATTACCTGTTTTCCTTCTTTCCCATACAGCTTTAATATCATGGTAATGTTCTATAAAAACAGATAAAAATATAAACCTCCACGCATTTATAATTGCATCAAGTTTATCCTCTACGGAAGAAAACAGATATATAAATCCGAATGTATCCCCCAACATAGATGACATCTTTCCATAATTATCTGCAGCACAATACAGTTTTCTGTCAGACTCTAATATGATACGCCATAGCTCAAAAAACCTAAGTGGGTCGTTCAGATCAATATCATCAGCTTTTCCAGCATTAATATAGTCTATAATCCTGTCATAAACCTGTCTCTTCACGTTCTCATACGTGTCAAATTTTACCACTCTCACCATATTCGACCCTCCTTGAATACCATTTATCCCTAAACTCAACATAATTCTCAATCAGAACCTTGCGGAACAGCATCACCCATATCGTCTCAAGTATCTCTTCCGCTTCATCATCCCTGAAAGACTTTTTCATCCTGTCTGGAATACGAGTCTTAAAATCCTCATGCTTCCTCAGTAATTCCACAAGCGAATTTGCCACATATCTATTGAAATACAATTCACGATTATTGAGTATGATAGATACCACCGCATCTATAGCAAACGCCCCATTGGCAAAATTGGTATTATCAGCCGCCCCACTCTCAATGAAATCATCAATCCTTTCATGTATATGCTTCTCTAAAACCTCATACGAATACAAACCAAGCGTTATTGTCATTTTTCCTTCCTTTCTCTCCATATATCCCTTAAAGTGCCATAATTCTCTATAAAAACCTTATGGTATAAAATCAGCCATATCATCTCAACCATACTTGCGACCTTATCGGAAAAATATGGGGTCCAGCGAGCTACCAAAGCCATCAAATCCTTGTCCGTGTTCAATAATGCCAAAATAGACTCAACCACATCGCTTCCAAAATATATCTTGCTGTCCGCATACATAATGGATGTTATAGCACTAGAAGCGATTAACCCATCATTGAAATCAATATCATCAAACTTGCCAGCATTAATACATTCGACAATACTTCTATATACATAATCCTTCAGACCGGTATAAGAGCAATCGTCCAAACTAAACTTTTCCATTCTCACAAATCCTTTTTTCCAAACAACAGAAAACGTAATCAGCCTTCATCTCAACCAGCGCTTCTACCCATCTCCCTAAGCGTCTCCATGTGATACATATCCGCCATCAATCGACGCATCTCGTCGTAATGCCTGAGCATAACCTCCCTGAACAGAAGCTTGTGCGCCCATAAAAGCCTGTCTTCATTCGACGCATTGTCACCAGCAAAAGTCTTAGCCTTACTATAAATATATCCAGTAATATCCGAGCTGAAACGCAGGAAACCATAATAGGAATTACTAACTCTCTTAAGGGTGCCAAACCGCTTTTCCACAATAGTGTCAGCAAGCCCGATAGAGCTGAGCATGATATCAAGACTAAATGGTTCAGCCTCCCCGTCAATAATATACTTGCGTATATGATACCTGGCCCATTCCATCAATCCGGTGCAAGTATCCTTATCGATAATGACACCAATCCCTTTCGGTTTGTTATCACAATACAGGAACCAGAAATTCTTGTATGCATTCCTTCGCTTGCCATACAGATAACGAAAGCACCCCCTATACATCCAGTAAACCTTGTCATATATATCACCACCAAAGTTCTCATCCATTATGTCAGTAACATGGCGAAAACCATCCGAATATTCACCAACTGCGTTCCTTGCCATATTCATGAAAGATTTCATGGCATCCTCGGTAGCCTCCGCATCAGCAATTCTGGGAATATCGAAATTCTCCATGAATACCTTAGCGTCAACATCCAGCATATCGAGACCAGCAGCCTCGAGATCAACAGATGTCACCCAGTCACATATAACAGAATTGACCCATTCATAGAAAACATCCGCCCTGTCAAATCTTGTCATCATCTGCATCTTAAAAAATCCTTTAAATTAACAATTTTACCGGCACCCCAAAATCATAGGAAAAACAAAGGGGGGAGCCATTAACGATACCCTTTTACCGGCACTAGAAATAGATATAGCCCTGTGGAACAACAGACGGTAATCCATGTGTTCCAAGCTGTCTAGGCTCGGAATAATACCCGAGGTCTTTTATGATAAATGCCACAGCCTGTCGGGAACCGGAGAAATACTCCATATACTCATTCATTCTCATGCAAGATAACTCACGGGTCTTCTTCCATATATCACGAGGAGTTCCATGGATAACAATGCTGTAATCCATATAGCCTACAACAGCGGACGTAGGGCGTGTCTCATAGACATAAATACGCCCGAAAGGACGGGCAGGCTTCACGCGACGGTATTCCACCCGTTTCTTGCCAAAGAATATCATATGCGTGTAACGTGGTTTGATAGAGATAAGCAGGTTCATTTCACCACCCGGAAGTCATAGAGGGGGATAGGCTTGCAACGCTTTGGTTCCATGGAACAGGTGTATCCGGCAAAAAAAGCCGTCATATACTCGTTAGGAAGAAAAGCGGTCATAAACTCACTGTATGTCATACAATCGTGAGCGCGCGTGCTGTCCCAGATAACATAGGGGCTAGCGTAGAACACACCAGTTATGCGGATGGAACCAATAATAGACTTGGCATTCTCGGCTTCATAGAGGAAAGCAGTGTCGAAATCCCTTTCCGGGCGACCCCTTACGTATACAAAGGGCTGCATACACCGCAGCACCCTGTCGGCTTGCCGGGAACCAATAGAAATTATAATGTTCATGATCACACCTAAATAAAAGACTTGAATAGTTTCTATGCCGAAACTGTGCCTATTTTACGCAACCCAGAAAATTTTTCAAGACTTTTTTATACAGAACCCCCTCTAAAAATTTTCATGGGGGGGATTTTTTTGAGATTCCCAGACGGGGGGATTTGAAAGTTTTTATTTTTTTGAAATGCAAAAAATGTGAAATCCTAAAAAAGAAATTTTTTTCTTTAAAAAAACTTGCTTTTTCAAAATCACGTTTTATACTACCCTATGAAGCTCGTAGAGTGTAGGGAAATTTTAAAGCCCTATTAAAATAAGTAAAAATAATTAGACAATACTCAGCGACCTTTAAATCAAAGTTTTTTCGTGAGATCATGTAATATACGGTAACAAAGTGGTTACTTCAAAACGTATAACATTTATTATGCCAACTCAGCACATATAAAAATAGACACGTCCTTTAATGGAGTAAATAAAACGTGTCTAGTAACCAATCAATTGATACTTTATATAAAATAATCCCAATCCTTTATATAAAGATTTTATCATAAGGTGCTACCACCCTAATATCTATCACACAAATTGTCAATACCAAAAATAAAATAGACACGTTTTTTAAAGGAGTAAATAAAACGTGTCTATAAACAGATCGTCTTGCATTAAAGGAGCGACTAGCTAATGACTACCCAAGTATCAAGCTAATACCAATCATTAGTAATGTCAATAAAAATAGGCACGCCCTAAAACAAAAGGAAAAAAGAGCGTGCCCAGTAAAGTGTCATAATATCAAGAAAACATTTAACAACGCTAGACGTGTAATCTAATAGCATTACCATATAATGTCAATAAAAAAAAATACGCATCCTTAGGAAAGCCAAAAAGGATGCGTATACGTTCAATCATTAATAAAAAAAGAAATTACATGTAGTGTCAATACGGAATATTAAGCACATTACCAATGCAAAGTCAACGTAATTTTTAAAAATATCCAAATTACAAAGTCAACTAACCAAGAAAAAGTGAAAACAAACGGAAAATAACACCAAATTGGCACGTTTTTCTAATTGCGAATAAGAATCAACTAGAAAACGTATCAATAACTTGTGAAATATATCAATTAGTTGTTTCAAATATCAAGAAATTGATACTATAATCTATAGTAGATTATGAATTCTATCAGTAAAAAATCGGGTTTAACATTTTTTCTCATTTGGGCACGAGCCGCCGNAGAGCTGGGTTGATCCATATTAATATACAAAATTAAAAAGTGGAGGTCGCTAGATGGTC
>PEHZ01008761.1_pt1 | contig 29274 bp, 46 predicted proteins | sample 1430801 | NCBI WGS metagenome assembly PEHZ01 (sample SAMN07695258, study PRJNA407112) | Insect metagenome, whole genome shotgun sequencing project.
AGCCCTTGAGGGGGCTCGGTGCTAAGCGTTAAGGTCTTAAGGGCTTAGCGCTAAGCCTTGAAGCTTTAAAGTGTTTGGTAGACTGATGAATGTAAGGGTGAAAGCCGCGTCAGCGGATTTCGGCCTTGCGTCCAGCTGGCTACCTGTCCAGCCTATCATATGCCACCTGGGATGAGTCAAACTGGTGGATTTGGCTCTATAGGCGAGTTTGAGGGGTGTAAACGGGTGTTTTTGGTGGTAAAGGTCCAAAAATTAAACCTAAACTTTTCCTTAAATTTTCTTAGAGTCTTGTAACCTTTGAGGGCTGTTAAGGCTGAAACCCCTAGTCAGAACGGGTTTCACTCCCGGACAGCTCTCACACTGTACTCCTGTGTCCTTTCCGAACACGCTAGGCCCATCAGCACTGATGGGTGTTCCCTCAGGCTTTCGAGTACTCGTCGCTAGGGCTCCTCGTACTCTCAAGCCTTCCCTGATGGCGTGTACTCCTTTCAGGTCTGCGCCTGATCGGCTGTGCCTGTTCGTGCTGATGCCGAGCCCTTGAGGGGGCTCGGTGCTCAGTGCTAAAACCTTAAGGCTTGAAGGTGTGAAGGCTGATGCTCCCCCCTCTTCTTTTTACCGTGTCTTTCTTCCCTCTTAGTATCCCACACTGTCCACATAGTGTAGTCTTAGCTAACCAGGATAGGGGCTGATGATCTATGCTGAGATGGTTGATTGTGTATCAGGATCCTGGGGGCGTCTAGAATCGATCAGAATTTGCTGGGGGTATAAATACCTAGCCCCCACCCTGTAAGGCGCTCCTAGGCGCACCCCTGAAGCTTTAAACGGCATTTCTAGGCTACACCCTCCACGCTAGATCGGCAGAGTGGCCTTGGGGGTGCACACTAAGCCAGGAGGATGTGATACATCTCACACAGTATGAGGGTGTGGATTCTAGGCCCAGAAATGGCACCTCAACCCCCGTGATGAAAGCCAAGGTAGATCTGCCGGGTCATCTACCGAACCTGCTATCACCCAGACATACCCCTGAAACGCCCTAGAAGGGCCCTAAAATCAATCAGAAGGGCCAACCCTGCATAATCTTACCTCCAGAAGATTTCAGGCGCTGAGAGGGGCAATAAAGGCTTCAGTGACATCTGTCACACCCGACACACCCTCCATAAAACGCTCAATCCGAATGAGTGCAGCCTTGACTCCCGGTTGCAACCTACACACTCTAGAAACCACAACAACCAACCCAGACAGTTCAGAAAGGAACATCACCCATGGATGGCACACTCATCACACCATCCTTCACCAGCCTCTACGGGCAAACAGAAATCAATCCACTCCATCCCGCACACCTGGCAGGATGTGACATAGGTAACACCCACACGTCTATCATCTGCCGCCTATACCGTGCCAAAGTCGAAGAAGCCGTACGACTCATCCGGCCCCTGTGGACCATCACTCTTGACGGTGCAGTGTATGGGCCACGCAACTGGCAGCCACTCACCCCAGATGAGACTGAGGAACTCCACGACATGATCGACATGATCGACCTCGACGCTATCATCGCCGAATCCACACGATAAAACCATCAACACACCATCACCAGAAAAGGAATCATGATGCAGAAGATCGCCAACCACTTCACCCAGCTCTACACCCCCGCCAGCTACGACTGCCCCACACCCTTCGACCTGACACGCCTCGAAAACCTCCACTGCGACCACATGGATTTTGAGGGCCTCGCCGAAGCCTACCGGCAGAGCGTAGAGATTGAACTCCACAAGCTACGCCCCAACACATTCATCGCCTCCGATGGCACCGTGTTCAGCCACAACGAGTGGAAGCCACTCACCGGCGGTGAAGCCACACAACTCTACTGGAACGTGACCCGCATCAATGTTGGCCACCTCCTCACCCTGTGCGCCCGATAAACCCCTAGCCACACAAGGATCGCTCACAATCGTTGAGCGCAGTCTTGACATGAGGTCCAGTCACTGGAAGTATTGATCCTGTCAGCAACGAACAACACCCCGGAAAGGGGACAACAGTCATGAACAAGAAAAAAGGCTACACCATCGCCGGAATCACAGCCGCCATCATCGCCGCATGCTCTTTCCTCCCAGCGCCCGACGACAACCCGCCACTCGCCTCACAACCCGCACCACAAGCCACCACAGCCAACACCGAATGGACCTCCAAGACTACCCAACAGCGCAAAGCCGAGAAAGCGGCACGGCAGGCAGCCGCCACCCGCTCCATACAAGCCGAACAGCGGAAAGCCCACAAGCAAGCCCAAGCAAGGGGTGAAGAAACCTCCACCGGACTCACCATGATCACCGCCGCACACACCTGCAACCGCAAAGCCGAACAACAGGCCGCAGCCCAAGGCGTCAACTGGAACGGCAACCCCGACATCGACCTCCAACTCCACAAAACCATCGGTAAAGACACCTTCTCCATCGTCTACGGCGCAACCGCGAAACAGCCCGGCGCATCCAAACTACCCGTCACCGTCCACTGCCTCGTCACCGGAACAGAAGACCACCCGCACGTCACCGACCTCAACATCAACCCGCAACAGTAACCCGCCAAGGAGCATCCCCGCTATGCCTCTCCTCTCCCACTACGCTGTCACCACCGGACTCGCCGACACGGCACACATTATTCACCACACCGGCGGCACACTACGCACAGCCACCGATATTGCCTCNCGNATCAACACCCTCAACCCAGACATTGATCTCGACCACCAAATCAACCAACTGTTATCTATCGAAACCGACCTGTACAACATTTATAAAACCATCAACACCATTCTTCAGGAGCAAGCATGAACACACCCAACAACAACATTGAGCTACACAGTTACGAAACGTTCTTCACCAGCCTCGCCTGGATCCAAGGCGCCATCATCACATGGATGTACGCNACCGGCACCCCACACAAGGCAGCCCTCGCCATTATTGCCGCATGCGCCCTCGCCACCCTACTAGGTGCATCAACCCTCACCTACCATCCCAGTGACACCAAATGATCACAACACCCATNCTTATNGCTGAAACCCTCGCCATCATTATTCTCGCCGTAGCACTCGCCCACAACAACAACCAGTAACCCACGCTTAAGGAGCACACACCCCATGGATGAGCCCACCCGCATGTACACCGACCCTGATACTGGTGCCCGAAAAGAACTCAAACAATGCAGGCTATCCCTCATCGACCCTACAGCCTTGCACGCCCTCGGCTCCGTGGCAGGCTACGGCGCCACCAAATACGGCGACAACAACTGGACCGGCGGCTATCCGTGGAGCCACAGTGTTGACGCCCTCTACAGGCACCTGTTATCATGGCAGCAAGGCAACAACCTCGATTATGAATCCGGGCTACCCCACCTGGCCCATGCTGCCTGGCACTGCCTCGCACTCCTCGCCTACCAGCAACACGATGCCGGGGTAGACACCCGCAACCCATGGAAAAAAAGCGACAAGTAATGCCTCTAGCACAATATCCGAAAACCATTGACCATCCAGGCCACATCTCCTACAGTTCACTCTCTCAGTGGGCCGAATGCGGAGAAAAATGGCGCCTATCCCACTGCTACCACGCCCAACACCACACCTGGTATGCCACCATCGCCGGAAGCGCCATACACCACATCACCGAACAATACGACCTACACCTGTACAATCCCGCCGAATATTCTGCGCTACCAGGCGAACTCTCCTCCTTTAAAAACATTTTCGACACCCAAGTCGCCCTCGCCGAATCGGAGGGTATGGAGATTAAACCCTCCGGCAGAATATGCAAAAACATGTGCGAGTCGGGCGGGCCACACAAGAAAGACTACAATTGGTGGATGGTTTACGGCCCCACCTTTGTGGACCGCTGGAAAACATGGAGGCGCAACCATCCCGAATATGCTATCGCTGTTATTGACGGCGAGCCGGGCATCGAATACCCGGTAGAAACTATCCTGAACGATGACACAAAAATAGTCGGATATATTGACCGCGTTTTCACCGACACCGACACCGGCGAAACCTTCATCCTCGACCTCAAAACCGGCCGTCTACCCGCCGACAGCATGCAGCTGCACACCTACCGGTACATGCTCAACCAACACGGCAACGATGTGACAAAAGGCATGTTTTGGACGCCGGCCACCAGCCGCAACGACGATAAATCCCCCGCACAGGGCACAGCAACCGAACTATACGACCTTGACAACAACACCTACCGGCATGTATCATCCATGTACCGTCAAGCAATGAAAGGAATCAGCGAAGGCATCTTCGTCCCACACGTCACAACACTCTGTAAAGGATGCCCCGTACAAGACGCCTGCTGGGCCGTCAACGGCAAAAACTCGTACAGATACCCGGTAGAAACCACCGTACAGCCACCCCAAACAGACAATAAAGAAAAGGAAAACAAGTGACAGAAGAGCACACCACAGACAATGATCGACTCACTATCACACTCAAATATGGTGGAGACTATGCTGCACCATGGACCGTCACTAGGGGAGACACAGCAGAGCAGACAAAACAGGCCATCATCGACCTGCTAGGAGGATTGAAAGACGAAACCGTATCGAAAGACTGGGATCTTGCAACACTCGTAGCGAGCGCATCCATCATCCTCCAAGACCGATACAATCAGGCCACCAAAGACTACGTAAACAAAATCGCCAATCAGGAAAACGACATCATCATTGACCGGATCAACAAAGCCACCAGCAAAGCACAGCTAGCAGACCTTCTAAAACAGTACAAAAAGATCATCACCAGCAATAGCGACGTGTCAGAGGCTTTCCGCACTAAACGAAACAGCCTCACCCGATAAACCAATATAAGCCAACAATAACAGACACAACAGTAAAGGATAACACCATTATGGGACTCGCCAACTACCGCAACAGCAATAACAGCACCTTCTTCAATCCGTCCAAAAACCAGGACGCCACCGCCATCGCCTTCAAAGTGCACGACGTGGAACACAACACCGAAGGCTACGGTGGACAGGTTGCCGACCGCATCTACGCCGATGTCACCATCTTCCACACCCTCCAGGATCTCAACAACGGCACCCCAGAAACCATCCCCAACGCCATCATTGAGAAAGCCCGCGGCAACAACGACCGCCCACACTCCATGATCCGCGAACTCGAAGCATACCTTGGCGAGGAGCAAGCATTCAAACTCGCCACAGTGCGCACCAAAAACGGGTTCAACGCGGTCGTGCTCAAACCATTGGACGACGCCATCTATGATAAGGTTGCCGAATACGTAGACAAGCGCGATAATGGCCAGCTAGACGACACCACAGCCTCTACTGACATCGATATCGACTCCATCTGACCACCAATACACATCCAACAGACAGATAGATAAGGTCCCGATGCTCTCTCTACAACGATCCTTCGAGAGGGCCTCCCAAACAGCCGCCGAGCTGCCCCGCATACCCCAACTAGAACCCCTCTACCGCAACCTGGACATGCACATCCACAAAGGGGATTTGGTCATGATTGCGGGGCGCTCCGGCAGCCAAAAATCCGGGCTAGCAATGTTCATCACAGCAATGCTCAACCAGCCCGCCCTCTACATATCAGGGGACATGACACCCTGGGAGGCCTCCACACGAATCATCTCCCTCAACACCCAACACACCACCCAGCAAATACAACAAAACATCGACGACTACGGGCCAGAATACTATCGAGACAGCATCCACCACGGCGGACACATCACATTCTCATTCCAGTCGCCCATCACATGGATAGACATCACCATGGAATTGCAAGCCTACATGGAAATGTGGAACCACTTTCCCCCCATCATCGTCATCGACAACCTGATGGACATNCAAGACTGCGANNNCGACTANCAGGCCCAGCAAGAAGCCATGCAATGGATCACAGCATTGGGTAGGGATACTGGCTCCACCATCATCGTCACCCACCACGCAACAGACAAAACCGGCTCCGACATCGAACACCCGCCCGCCCGGCGAGAAATCAAAAACGGACTCTCCGAAAAACCACAACTCATCCTCGGAGTCTCATTGTATGGTGGCGAGGATAATGGCAACGAGCTCACGATACCGGCAGAGGCTCGCATCGCCGTGCTCAAACAGCGCACCGGCAAATCCAGCCCCGACGGCACCCGATACGAGCGGCTACGAGCCTACCCTGAATACACATTCTTCGGACCCCTCGTCGAAAAACAGCCATGGAACATGACCACAACACACAAAGGACTATGATGGCTTCACAGCAGGCACGCAACCGGCGGGCCGGAGCCGAATGGGAAACAAGACTCCTCCACCAGCTACGCAACACCGGTTACGACATCGAACGCCTCCACCTCAACGGTCAAGAGGACGAGGGAGACCTGATCCTCAAAACCGGCAACAAAACCTATGTGATCGAAGCTAAGGCGGGCCAACAGCATTTGGCCCAATTCGTGAAACAAGCCAGCCGGGAGGCACGCAACTACGAAACCCACCGCAACCGAGAAAGCNAGTCCACTATCGGACTCGTAGTGATGAAACAGCGCAACAAGCCATGGAGCGAAGCCTATGTGGTATCAACCCTCAACGAGCTCCTCCCACACCTCTGACACCTGCCGCCTCCTCGACACCTACCGGATACGGTACAATCCGTCCCGAAACGAGCAACACATCCTCTGCCCGTTCCACGACGACCACCAGCCCTCCATGAGCATCAACCTCGACAAGGGCGTCTGGTACTGCCACACATGCGGTGTCGGAGGCGGACTCGCCAAGCTACAACAACGATTAGAAGAAGAAAACCCGAATGTACGACAGCATACGCCCATACAACATTGCGGAACGCCGCCGAATCCAGAAAGCCTCGGCCCTCTACGAAACCCATCTCGAAAACATACTCGACCTGCTCTCAGCAAGAGGCATCAGCGAAGAAACCGCCCGCTACCACCACCTTGGATACATCGACAATGACCCCATCCCAGGCCACGAAGACTACAACCAGTGCATCACCATCCCATACATGTACCCCGTTTGGGGCGGCCCAGCAGAGATACGAAAAATGCGTTTCCGCTGCTCACTCCCGCACGACTGCAAAACCCACAACCACCCCAAATATTTGACACCGGCAGGAGACACAGGCTCCATCTACAACATGGCCGCCATGGCCAACCCGGCAGCCGAAATGCACATTTGCGAAGGCGAATTCGACTCCATGATCCTCGAACAATGCGGATGGTCGGCCGTCGCCCTACCCGGCGCAACCTCGTGGCAAAACTTTTGGACCAAATTCTTCGAAGGCTACGACCACATCTACATATGGTCCGACCCAGACAAGGCGGGCCACCAGATGGCCCAAACCCTCCAGGCAGCACTCCCCCAAGCCATCCATGTGCCCCTCACCCTGGGGGATGTTACAGACACCTACCTTCAGGCCGGAAAAACAGGGTTGACACAAGCACTAGACACTGTGCTACAGTAAAACACGTCAACAACACGAAACTAGAAAGNTACACTAAAACATCATGGATCCCATCGACACGTGCCCCATCCCCAACCGGCGCAACACCAGCCAAGCTGCCAGGAGGCGTATTCGCCTCGCTATCTGTGCAGAAAAATGGGCCGACGGAGAAGACCCCACCTACATCATGCACACCTGGGGCACCACCTATGACGGGATGCGATCCATGATCCGCGCCAACCCCGACATTAAACTACCCGACGACATGGCCAAACGTTTACACAAAGTATGCCGGGAAGCCTACCCCAAAAACCAGCCCAACAGGCACCGAAGCGGATGGGACCAGTACGAGAAGGAATACTACACCCACGAAATCCTCTTCCTCGACCAATTCAACATCCCAGCCATAGAAATCCTAAACAGGCTAGACGTGTCATGGGCTATGTGGAAACAAATCATCACCGAAAACCATCTCACCCGGCTACAAAACGAAACCTACAACGCCTGCAAATGGTACTATCTGAAACAGCAACACCCCGACTGGACCGACCAGCAAATCACACAGGCACGCCGCGCAAGCGAATCATCCTTTAATGATTTCATGCAAGACGACAGGCCCGCATTGTGAGCATCGCATTCAAACCCACCACCACAGACAAACACGCCATACACGGCATCATCGAAGCCGAATGGCTCAACGAAAACCAAGTACGAGACATGCCCGACACAGTACTGCAACACATCATCGAGTACTGCTGGCAGCGTTTCACCGACAACAACAGGTACGCTGTCGCAGCGCAATACTGGCGAGGCCAAAATCCACCCGACAGTGAACATCAGCGCATACTAGTCGGCTACTACAAAACCGCTAAACAAGCCATGAACGCGGCCAAACAATTCCACTGGAACACCCGGCTACAACAACAATGGAAAACATGGATACTCCCAGTCCACAACGGCACCGTATCAGAGCATTTCACCAACCAGAAAACACTCTTCGACACACAAACCAGCAACCAGGGTGACGCCGCACTGCCGGAGCATCTACAAAACGTCATGTGCGGCAAAACACTCAACCACACAGACGGAACCGTATCNTGGTGCACACGCAAACCAGGACACGACGGCGACTGCCGCACAGGATGGCAGCCCACCACACAACCGATAGGACATCATGGCAACCAAAACTGAAACCCTCATCCAACGATACGGCACCAAAGCTGCCGACGTGCTCGCCGACAAAGCCATCCCCGCCTCGTGGCTAGCAAAACAGCTCACCCAGGCAGGATACCCCATCTCCGCCACCGTTATTAAAGACTATCGCCGCAAACAAGCCAACACCACCCCGCAAGAAGAGGAAAACCAGTGATAGACAATATTGACCGGCTACTCACACAGCTAGCCAACCACGACAACGCCATCGACACCATCGACGACAATCTCGCCAATGGTACTGTACGCCGCACACGCATCTCCGAATGGACACTCCCCAACGGAGAAACAGGCCGATCCGTACAAAAAATCATCGACCACCAACCCGCAACAAACCCCTACCCTGTAGACGAACTCGTCGATAAACTAGCCGAATGGACACCCCCAAAACCAGCCGACAACACCAACACCAGTAGCAGCGATACGGCCTTCGTCATCGGGGCAGGNGACTTCCAAATCGGCAAAGGCATCCCCGGCGGAGAAACAGCACACTTCGCCGACGACTATTTACGCTCCCTCACAGCAGCCAAACACTACTGGCAACAGGCAGGCAAACCGCAACGAGTCCACATCGCATTCCTCGGCGACATGATCGAAGGATACGTGTCACAAGGAGGCAACAACGCCTGGCGCACCCAAACACCCCTGACTGAACAAATCAGGCTCACCCGCATGGCCATGATGCAACTCATCCACATGTTCGACCACTGCGCCAACGTCACCATCACATCCATCCCCGGCAACCACGGTGAAGCCGTGCGCTTCGGTAAAGGCGTCACCACCTACGACGACTCCTTCGATGNGGACTGCTGCCGCGCCATCGCAGAAGCCTACCAGCTCAACAACCAATANCCCAACCTTCACTTCCACTTCCCCAGCCGAGACGAAATGACCACCCACCGTGGGCGTGGCCGGCACACAAATCCTGCACGCCCACGGACACCAATGGCGCACCGGCAAACAGTACGAATGGTGGCGCGGCCAAGAATTCCACAACGGCACCACATCCCACATCCTCATGGCCGGGCACCGGCACCACCTAGAAATCTCCGAGCAAGGACAACGCACCTTCATCCAATGCCCATCCATGGAAGGAGAATCCGTCTGGTACCGGCACCGCACAGGCACCACCGGCCACCCCGGACTCGTGTGCTACACTATCAACAACAAAACACCAAACAACTACAAGATAGCGAGATGAAATAGTGCCATGAGCAGACGACCAACAAAAGCAGACCTGGCCACCACCGCATCGTGGGGATGGGCCACAGACCATCATCTTCGCACACTCAACCGGGCATGCACCAAAGTAGCCACACACTACCCCGCAATCAGTGCAGACGACCTGTACCAAGACTCCCTACTATATATTGCGGTGCGGGAACAATACCACAACCTAGACAACAAACACTATACCAAAATGTGCTACAGGGTAGCCAAACGGCTAGCCAACAAAACAATACAACACCTAGACCAACCGAAACCTTTATCCGATATTATTCATCTAGCCGACAACCAAACCAGCATTTAAAAGGAGAACCCCACAATGGTCACCACCATCCTCGACGACGGAACCCAAACCACCAGGCTACAAACAGTAGGCTCCACCACCACAGCAATCATCACCAACACCGAAACACCCGAAACCATCACCGCCAAATACACCATCAGCAAAGACGGCACAGCCACCTACAGCATCAGCGGAAACACCTATTTGGGAGACCACCAACACATTATCAAACTCATGTACGACTACTGCCACTGCGTCGGACGATTCGACACCACCCACACCAGCAACCCAGACAACCTCGACAACCTATTCAGGGGATGACACATGAACCGAACCTACACCACCGCCGACATCATTCAAGCCGCGCAATGGATCTGGAACGGCGGACCATGGAAACCGAGCGTTGAACCAGGCATGCCACCCCCACCAACCGCGCCACAACACCACGGCAACAACATTGCCACCATGATCGACCTGCAGCTAGCCATCGACGACTACACCCTCTCCTGCCAGCCATCCAAACAGAGGAAACACTTAGCCAGGTTGGCAGCATTCAGGGAAGTATACGGGTATGACCAAACCTATGCGTCGGCCGCCCAACGATTGGGTGTCACCCGGCAAACCGTGAAACAGTGGGCAGACCAAACACTCATCACCCTAACAGGGTACGCAAACAGTAGATACTATCCAGACGGTAACGACGACAGCACAGGGATGCAATAAAACCATGAACAACACACACAATATCNNCTACACCNCCCTCAANACAGCGNTACACCGNATCNTCCAACAACANCCCACCAACATGNANCANNTNGAAAACATTGTTGACAGTGTCGAAGACCAGTACGGTGTACCCATCTCCCTCGACAACGTGAACCTTACCGTTAACGAAGTCAGCCTCGACGATCTTGCTATCGACCAGGACACGCTAGACGAGTGCAGCGAAATCCTGTGGTTTTGCGACAGTGCAGGACACCCAAACAACAACAGCAACACCCATGGCATTCCAGACGACACACAGGCAAGCCCGGAAGCCATAGATTGGCTCGCCGGGATCGCATACCAGGCAAAACTATTGCAGGCGGCAGCCGACGAGATCATGTGGGCTATCATCAGTCACCGCGACAACCACAAAAATGTTATCGGCCAGGATGTTCTAGACCAGGCCAACGATACTATCTCAGCCTGCCTCCACCTGGACCAGCTGATCGAAGAAACCATCAACAACAACGAATCATAGAATACTATAGACACAAAAATAGTGCCCCAGCGGCAACCACCACACGATCGTGGCAGCACCGCTGGGGCACACATCTATGTTCACTTATCATTCAATCAGGCTCTACCGTGCCAACCTCCGACTCAGCAGCACGCCTCGGCACATAGCCACCAAGATCAGCATCGTCTACAGGCTCGATCATGCCAGGATCCGACACATCCACCGAGTGCGGCTCAACCAAGCCCCCATCGTCGGGTGGAACAAGCCCAGCATCCACAACCGTAGTTTTAGGTTTGCCGGCCACAAACGACGGGCTACCAAACGATGTAGCAACCGACAACACCGCAGCCACCGTTGCTGTTATCAGGGCAGACTCCCACGGCAAACCGCGAAACGACTCCGCAGTATATGTGACACCCGCCGTCACCCCCAACACCGCAACAAACGTTTGCACAAAAGTCTTAGCCGCCCGCTCCAGTAAACCTAACCAAAACTGTTTACCCACAACAAACCACCATCACTTTTTCAAACCGTTAACAGCAGACTCGAGCCTGTCAAGACGGCTGCGACACTCCAGCACGTAATACCAGACACTCCACAAAGCATCCTTGGTGCGCCACAGCTTCCCCGTCACAGGATTCTTCACCCACGACAGGGCATCAACACGTTTACCCAAATCACCATTCTGAACCTGAACCACACCAACATCATGGTGCAGCTTATTCACCGAACCAGTAAGCTGAGCAGACAATTGTTTAATCTGATCATGCAAGGCTTTCACATCAGCCACAGTTAACTCCTCACTACCACTACCGCCGTTGACTACGGCCATAAACCTGTCCCACGGAAACCACGGCCCCGGATCGTCATGATCCGACTGATGCCACGCATCCGTAACATCCACATGCCCGCAAACACCACGTCTGCCAGCCTTCAAATCGGCTGCACTAAGCTTCCTTTTCGGAACATTATATTTGTCACACAAACGTCTACACAGGATGGCGGCACGCTCAACGGCAGGCCACACCTGCGGATCAAGCCACTGCTCACGAGTGTAAGCATGCCCTGGAACACGGAATGAGGCGTGCGAACCCCCATCCGCGCAAATCTCGATACCCAAACTATGCGGGTTAGGCGGGGCATGCCAGCCAATCGTAGACTCGGACAGGCACTGCACCGTCTCCCCAATATCACACACGTAATGCGCCGAACCGCCCGACGATGGGGACGCGAAATAGTTTGCTGTAGACACCGCCCGACCCTTACGCGAAGCGGACGGAAACCCCACATCCGGGCATGTCGCATGAATCACAACCCTATTCACCGGACTATTCGAACCGGCCGAGTGATGCGCTGCAGGAATAAACCTCACCACACACCACCAAACACTACCATCACAGCCACTCCTTTCTATTTGTGGGATGATATAGTCACTATAGGCGACGGTTTCACACCCTGACAGGCCTCCGAACCCGACACGGTAGAAACCACACCGTCACTATATTTCACAACCAGGCTGCCCCCGGAACAGTACACAGACACCACGGAACGGCCATCCTTACCATCTTTACCATTCTTACCATCGGATCCGTTCACCCCGGCGGGGCCGCGCTCACCAGCCGAACCATTAACACCATCCCTGCCGTCAACGCCTGCAGGGCCTTGCGGGCCGCGCACACCGGCCGGGCCCGGCACACCCTGCACACTCCGCTCAACACGCTGAGCATCCACACACAAGCCAGACTGGTGAAGCCGCGCAGACTCCACCCCACCCGAAGTACACGCCTGCTTCACACGGCTAGCTAAACCCCGAGCCGCCGTACCATTAGACTGGGCCCTCGCCTGCTCCGAATCCCGCTCAGAGGATACAGCCCCGAAACGCAAAGCACCCGCAGCAACCACCGCCAACAACACAAGCGACAAAAACAGCAACACCAGGGAAGCCTTCTCAAACGAGCGGCGCTGCCTTTTTTCTTCCTCCAACTCCCTCAACCCTACTCACCTCCACCATCAACAGTATCCTTCAAAAACTCAGGCAAATCAGGAAGATGCATCGGCTCCACCTCGTCAGGAAGCCCGGCGTTAAACCTTCGCACCTCGCGCCGCACACCCCACGTATACTCTTCCATCGCATCCACCTGCGCAGACAGCCTGCGTAAACGCTTCCTAGACCGGGATGTGACAGCTTGAACAGAACCCAAAACCGTGGCCAACGCGGTACAAATAGAGGCCACCAGTGCAGGAGTAAACCACGACACCACAGCCCCCCAACATCACACCATCCGCCACAACACCCGTACAGTCACACGCCGACAGCAATCCAGTTAGCCACCGCAGGCACACCATTCGGCTTAGACCCGTCATTCGTAATAAACGCCAAACTAAAATTTTGGGCAGTCACATTGTAGGCTTTCACATCGATCTGCTGCGTGCCCCCAGCCGCCGTAGCCATAGACGCCACCACGATAGGCGGACTAGTGAACTGGCGATCAAACGGGATCGTGTAAGCATACACAGCAGACCCGCCAAACATGATCGACTTCGAACCCGTCTCAATCCTGGGGGACAACAAAATCCACTCGCCGACATGGTTAGCCCACACAGCCCCCGAAGGCACCATCACACGGTCACCCTCCATTGGGGTAGGATCACACGCAGCAGACTCGCCAAACGCAACCCTAGCCGCTATAGCACGCCTATCCAGCTGCTGCTGCAACCCGTTAGACGACAACACCAAAGTAGCCAGTAGCTGCTGATGGAACACGCCAGGCTTGGCACGCAACACGTCACGGGCACGCTCCGCACGGCCACCCTGAACAATCTCCAACTTGGCCGTGTTCTGCTCCCAATCCCGAGACAACACCACATAGTCGTATCGGGTTTCACCAGGGCCCGGCAGCTGCCCTGTCACCGTCTCAACACTATTAGAAGTGCACATCACCCCGTGCGCCCAAGCCTGCCCCGGCAGGACCTCACACAACACCGTGGCACCCTGAACAGTAGCGCCGACACGAAAATCGTCCGGCCCTTTCACGGACGGCATGTTACCCATCAGACCAGACATTTGAGCCCAATCATACTCGGTCAACACACCATCAAACCCTTTACACACAATACCCACAATCAATCCCCTAATCTTTTCTAGAATTTTTGCAAATCCCGCACACCCGCAGCCAAACCAGCCACACGCCGCGCCAGCAAAGCCGACGGATTATCCTCATAATCCCCCGCAACAGGAGTAACCTTCGTCCAGCCGTCACCAGGCGAATCACACTCAACATCAATCTGTCGCACTATCTCCGCGATAGGGCCAGAGCCCACATCCACATAGATCAAATCCCCGGGCATCAGGCGGCCTGGCCCAAAACGCAACACATCCGACTCCGCCAACTCAATCTTAAACCCCGACGTAGCCCCCAACTCGGACAACACCTGCTCCGCCTCATCAATAAGATGCACATGTTCAGAATCCGTGTTACGGGCATCCTTAAACACCTCGACACGATCAAACCACTCATCCTCGGCCATCGAATCAACATCCTCACAAAACAGCCGATCCTTACCCTCGCCGCGGCCACCAACCACCACCGAAGTAGCCTTCGGGGCGTCACGCACATACTCCCACGACACAATCGAACCAGACTCGGCAGTCAACACATGCTTCCGTGTCACAGCAGGCACACAATCAAACACCAAACCCCGCTGATCAAACTTCGCATTCTCAAACTGGTTCACCGAAACAGTCATCCGAGCCCACGACAACACCGGCAACAACTTATCGGCAAACACGTGAAACCGCACCTGAAAATCCTTAATATAGCGGCCACGACTCTCATCATCGTTCATAAACAAACCAGGCGGAAAACGCCAAGCATTATCCCCCAACACCTGCTTAGCCACCGACTCCGCCGCACCCGAGTAGTGGGCATAATCCCTGTCGGCACGCCACTCCATACCCACCAAACCAGGACGATAATTCACAGGCCACATCAGCATACGCCACAACAGGCGAATATCATCCTCACACGTGATAGTCACACGCGAAGAACGCCACGGACCCACACCATGAACCCGACGCACAGGCCCAGAAAAAATCTGGCCACCACCATAATCAACAACCAGCCGTGCACCCGGCTTCGTCAACCCGTCAAGCCTGGAATGATCACCCGACACCACCAACTCCAGCGTCGATAAACCATTCCACTTCAACGACAATTTCAACGATTCAAAAAAATTGATAGGCGCCACACGNCGATAATCCGGAGTAAACAATGTTACCTGCGGGACAAGACCAGCCATCAACTATTCACCAAGCCCTCAAAAACCTGTACTGCACCGACACAACAATGGCACCCAAACCAACCATCTCAATATTCACACTCTTAGAACCGCCAGGCGGGATAGGCGCAAACTCCCACTCCGTCAAACGATCCATCACATCCTCAAACCCATTCAACAACGCAGACTGTTTACGAGGATCCGTATCAATAGTAATCCAATCAAACTCCTCAACAGGATAATCCGAAGACACACGCAAACCATCAATCTGCACAGACCACGACTCCAAAGGACCCTCAACACGAATCACAGGCCACGCAGGCACATCACCCTTATTCGACAAATTATCCCAACCCGAACCAACACCAGGCGTCAACACNACAGGAAACGCNGTGCCATCCTTACCGACAGGGCCGCCACCCAACCAATCCTGAAGTTTCGCATTACTGAAACGAAACTTTTGCTCATCCCCATACCAAAACGGGTCATANGCTGTCAAATGCAACAGATAGCGGGCATAGCCCCTATTCACCGGATCAACCGTAAACGTGTCATCCACCGAATCAAACCGGCACTTCAACACACGCTCACGACCAGAAGGGGTTTTAACAGACAACTCCCCCTCATTGCCAGGAGGAAACGCAGACCACAACTCGTCATAGGCTTTCAAAAAACCGTCACGAAACCCGCCCACAGGGTCCGGGTCGACACCCGACACCAACACCGGCAGCGTCACCTCGCGAGGCTTCACATTAAACCCGCGCCACTCCGAGCCGTGCACCCCAACATGTGTTTGAGAAAAATGCTCCACCTCGGGCACACCCAAGCCGCGCAGCGAATCATTCAACAACATGACAGGAGACGACCCCGTATAATCCGTCAAATGAAGCACACGCTCCGGATCATTACCAATCAACGGCAACATAGACCAGGTAACAGTCAAACCAGCACGATCAGACGGGTCAGGAAGAAACATGAACAACACCCCCAATCACACGTAAGCCAACGCGTTCAAAGCGTCACGCTGCTGCCACTCAATCCGCTTCGCAAACTCGTTCGGATCACCATACGTAGGCCCATTCACATTCACCACAACACTCTTCTCGCTCATACGCTGATACCTGCCATACGGGGTAAACGAGCCCACAGACGAACGCACACCAAACCGGGCATCAACCGCATCAGGCAGCCGACCAGCCACACCCGACACGCATCCAACGCCAAACCCGCATTCCCGGTGATCCCCTCAGCCAAACCGGCAACAACCTGCCGGCCAACCTGGTCACGAAACACCCGAGACGGGGAATGAATACCCAACACCGACTTCGCCGCATTAGCAACCTGAGAACCCATATTACGCACCGTATCCAGTAGGCCACTCATAGCATTCCGGATACCATTACCCAAACCAGACACCACATCACGGCCAGCAGACACCAACAAGGACCCCATATTACCAAGCGCACGCCGAATATTGCCAGGCAAATTCCGGAAAAAACCCAGCACACCATGCACACCACTAGACACAGCCGAGCCCATAGCGTGCATAGCAGAAGAAGCCGCACTCCGGGCACCATTAAACCCGCGCACAGCACCACTACGAACCCGAGACGCCATCGAACCGAAAAACCCGCCAACAGCAGACGCCACCGAAGACACAACACTCCGGATAGCATTCATCGCAGAAGAAACAGCGCCACGAGCCGCGTTAAAACCAGACCTCACATGGGAGGCAACCGACAAACCAAGCCGCGTTAAAAAACCCCACAACCGCGGCAACACCGGCAGAAATGATCGACTTGAAACCGTTAATAAACGCCGACGTAAACGATTTGATATGATTCCAGCCATTCTGGATGGCCGTGCCCATAGACCTCACGCCAGACACTAAATGATTCACAATCCACGTAATAGTACGAAGAATAGCGCCAATAACCTTAGCCTCAAAAACGATAACCGCAGCATAAATCTTGGCAATGAATCCAATCACCGAAACATAAATCGGCATAACAACCGGAATAATACGGGCCACCACCTGTAGCACGGCACCAACAACCTGCACCACCACACGCATAATCGACATGATCACCGGTATCAGCGACCGGATCAGGCCAATAATGGGTGGCAGCACAGACATGACAGCACCCAAAATCTGTTGAATCACAGGCATCAAAACAGGCACCAACTGCATGATCACGCCAACAACCTGCCGTATCACAGCAACAACAGCCTGCAACACCGGCATCAACGCCGGCAACAACATGGCAGCAACTTGTGTCACCGCACCAATAATCTGCGTGATCACAGGAACCAGCCGGGCGACAAGCATACTAACCAAAGGCACAATCTGGGCAGCCAGCCCGGCAAACCATACCGATAATCTGGCCGAACACTGGCGCCAACTGTGCCACCAGCCCCGCAACCAAACTAAACAGCGGCTGCACAGCGGCCATAATCTGCCCCAAAGCCTGGCCAACAACACCCACAAGCTGCATCACCGCGGCACGGAACTGGGCATTCGTGGCAAACATGGCAGCAAACAAGCCGATCACAATACCAACAGGGCCACCCAAAGCGCGAAACACGCCACCAAGCCCCCCAGCGGCACCCTTCAAAGCACCAAACGACGGCAACAGATTCTTCAACGACACCGCCAACGGGGCAAACCCTGCAACAAGCTTCCCCACACCGGCAGCAACAATACCAAACACTGCGGTGCCGCCAGCAAACATGGCACCCAAATTCACTTTAGGGACCGGCAAATGCATTCTCGCAAAAATGCCCTTCAACTGCTCCACCTTGGCGCGCATCTGTGCATTCATTCTCGTGATCATGCCCGGCATACGGTTAATCCACGCCAAAATAGACGGCATCATACGCTGAATACCAGCATCGACGGCAGCAAACATCGGCTTCACAGAATCAGTGATAGATTTGATAACCGGATTCAACGCAACAAAAATCTGCCGCAACCCGTTAAGAAACGGCGCCATAGCCGTAGCACCAAGATAACCCAGGGCACCCTTAACATTCTTCATAGCGCCCTCAAACGTCTTACCAGACGCCTGCGCAGCACCACCCATGCCAAGCTTCATCGCAGCCGCAAACGTGGCAAAATCAATCTGCCCCTTCGACACCATCTGCGACACCTCAGCCGACGTTTTACCCGTCTGCCTGGCAAGCAAAGACAACACAGGCACACCAGCCATAGTAAGCTGCAACATGTCGTCACCCTGCAACTTACCGCGAGCCATAACCGACGTAAAAATAGCGCCCGTATCCTGAAACGACTTGCCAGAAATATAAGACACATCCGCGACAGTCTTCAACACATCAGTCATCTGACCGCCAGACTTCACACCAGAAGCAGACAACGCCGCCGCAGTCGAAGCCGCATCACCCAACGCATACGACGTACCAGTCACAGCCTCAATAGCCGAATTCATAATCGAAGACGTATCAGACGACGTGTGACCCAAACCAGTAAGTTTAGCCTGAGCCTCATCGATAGCCATCGCCCTAGCAATACCGCCACCAATAGTCACATCATAGATAGACTTGAGGCCCTTCTTAGCAACATTGATGGCACCCATCATCGCCGCGCCACCAAGCGCCAGCTTCATCCCGGAAGCAAAAAGACTACCCGAACGCTGACCCTCGGCCGGCATAACCCCGGAAAGCTGTTTACCAACATCAGACTTCAAACCAGGCATCTTCGTATACAACGACACATACGCGGAAGCAATCTCACCAGACATACACTATTCACCCCATAATATTAATCTCGCGAGACACCCCGCCACCGGCACGAACACGCGCCAAAATATCGTCCACCTGCCCAGACGTAAACCGGGCCCTACGCTCATCCGTAGGCCTCGCCACAGGCTCCGGCTGCCCCTCACTATTAGCAGACCTGTAATGATCCAGCATGTCCAGCACAGCCCACTCGCACCACTCAAACGGGCGCTGCCAACCATTCAGGTGGGCCGCCAACTGGCTCGACGTATCACCACACAACACGCCAGCCAGCCGGACAGCCTCACCCCAACACATCTGCGGGCCACCAACACTATAAACAGAAACACCAAATTTAGTGCGAAAATCGTATTCGATGGCCCCACGATAATTCATCAATCAGGCCGTGGAGCCAAACTATTCCCCCAAAGAGGCACCCTTACCGTCAGGCTTATATTCCATCCACTCACGGAAAATCTCGGCCACACGAACCATAGGAAGCCCCTCCAAAGCCCCCACAGCATCAGCCGGGGCGGCAGCCTCCAACATAGAAAACATCACCTCAACCTGGGCGAAATCCGCAGACTCCCCCGACTGGGCAATCCTGGCGGCACGGCGAAAAACACGGGCAGGAACAGACTGAGCCGTCTCCTCCGCATCCGCCAACACCCAGCTACGGTCACCAATCTTCAACGTGAAACCTGTGTCACTCATCTATCAACAATCCCCTAAAATCGTGTATCAGTTCTCAGACGGCGGATTAGGATCCGGCTCAGACTCCGGAGGCTTAGGGGAAGGCGGAACCGGAGGAGTATCAGCTTTTAAAGCCGTCATCCACCCCCGACCAGACACCGCATCACCCTTCTTATTAATCTGGGCAGGATACGCCTTCAACGTCACACCATACCCGTACACCTCGCCATTCTTACCCTTAATCTCGTCACGATCGATCAACTCAACCTCAGGGAAATAGTAGCGAATAACCTGATCACCATCAATAATATCCATCAACAAGGCATGAACACCCGTCGTGGCACCCGGAGAAATATCGAACGAACCCGAATCGGCTCCGGCAGTAACCTTCGACTGCCAAAACAGTTCGATAACCTCCTTCTTAGACTCGATCAGCTGGAAAGAAATCTCGATAGACGACTCTGTAGCCACAGTGCGAACAACATCCGCATTCTGCCAAGCCTTCAAATCATCCGTTTTACGCTCCGGCTTAATCTTAAACCCGTCATCAGACAGATACCCTAAAGCTGTAAGCCCATCAGGAACCGTCTTCACACCATCAATAGTGTCACCGGCATGAGCTTTACCAATATAGACGTCACCCGTAACAGCAGAGCGAACATTAGACGCTTTACGTGTTCCAGCCATCATAACCCCCAAAAACAATATCAAACAAAAAACAAACAACAATATCAAAACAAAACGTTTACTCGGATTCGACAGGCCTACATATCAGCTCGAACAGCGAATACACATCAAAACGTGCACCATCCACCAGCAAATCAGGACCAGTAGACCGTTTACAATACACCACCGGGTCACCGTCCACCCCGTCAGCCAGAACAGCCTCAACACGACGCGCCAAAGACATAGCCCGATCAGGCGTATCAGAAAACACATTCACGCGCAAAAAAACACGCTCACGCACATGCAACTGTGGGCCACCATCCAACGCCAACCAGATCAGGTCACCCGTAAAATCATCGGGCACCGTCCCCACACAGGGTATCCCAGACAGCCAGCCATCATCCTTGAGCACGCGTTTAGCCCACACACGCGGATCACCGTAAACGATCACGACGCAGCCCCAATCGACCTCGCCAACGTGCCATGCTTCGCCTCAATACGCTTCCCACCCTTATAAGTGGTGCCAATCCTCGCCACAGCCTCAACACGGTGAACCTGCACCTCCGACGACAAACCATTACGGTATTGGGCCCTATCGAAAGCGTTACCGCCCACATTCGCCGAGGCCGCACGCCTAACCCGCTCGCCACGCTCAGCCAACACCGACTGCACCCCAGAAGACTTCAACACCTCACGAATACCCGGCAAGTTCAGCTTCACATTCACATCCTGAGCCACAATCTATCAGCCCTTCTTACGCTTCACATTGATCTGCGTGCCAGCATCCCAACCGGACATCGGATGATGCCACACCATAGGAGACCCGTCAGCCTCCCACACAACACCCCGGATACGCCACCTGCAACGATAATCAGCACCCACAACAGGCTGCTTGAAAAGCATCGACCAATGCTCATAGTCAGAGTCACGGCCGGCAGCCTCATCCTCCTGCGAAACGGAAGCATAGATGGCCACGTTATGATACACAGTCTCGACAGGCTTAGACCAATCTTCCACTTTGTCGCCAAGATCATCGACACGAACAGTCGGCTGAAGCATCACAACCGTTTCACCATAAGGAAAACTGGTCATATCATATCTCCCACAAAGGGCCAGCGTAGCCGTTAATATTAGACCCGCACGAGCAACCCTCACCCCACACCGTGGAACACACCTCAGAATGATTCACACTACTCCTCATGGTCGGTGTAATAGTGAACGCTTTACCAGCCCCACCATCACCCCCACACAGCTTCTTCAACGCAGCAATCTCAGAAGGCCACAACAAATTCGTGGGAGTATTAGACCGTGTCGTCTGAGCGAAAGGACCCGCAGACTCATACTGCACCTGACCCGACACGCCAGTATCATTCCAGCGCAACAAAGCCCTACGCAGAATAGCCTTAGCCGCATCCTTGTATTTNAAATCCGGTTTAGCGATACAGGGGGCGACACTGACAGCCACAGCCTCCACATCGGCAATCATCGCCTCAAGCTTCTCTCTAGGAATATCGGCGAAAGGCTCAATATCCTCAGGCTTCAAAATGATACCCATCAACACCACCCCCTGCACACAGCATGAACATTATCGCAACAAATAGATCAGTTCTCAGCCGGCGGATTAGGCTTCGGGGCAGCCTTCTCCTTCACAACAGCAAACGAATCAAGCGACTCGATAGCCACATACAGCACAGCCTCGGCACGAACCATAACCTCATTATGGCCCTTCAGGTCACGCCCAGTCTGATCCGGATCGCCATACTCGATAAGCTCGATCGGGAAGTTACGCTGGAAACCCCAATGAACACGAGAGAAATCGCCAACAATAGCCTTAACACCAGAGGCAGGCGACATCTCCGGGGCGCCAGAAACAGTCGAAGAAGCACCAACATTCAAGCCACGCCAATTATCCAAACCGGCAAACCCGGCGGCAGGATACATAGGCTGACCGGCAAGCGGAGACCCCTTCGGATACACCTCAGTAGACAAGGCAAACGAGAACGCCGGATCCAAAGCAACCCCGTTAGGAACCTGCAAACCAGCCCCAGCAATAAGACCGACAGCCTTAACAAGATCGGTCGTAGCAGAATCCGTGGCATCAACAATATGCTTCGTCTTATCCAGCGAAGTATGCACAGCGGCAGCCGCTTTACCAGTGGCAGGATCAATACCATGGAAAGCAATCAGATCCACGGCGCGACCAATCGAAGCACCAAGAGCCGGGGAAATCAGATCCTGCAAAACACCCAGACGGTAATCAGCATCAGCCCACATAAACTCGTCCGAGACACGCTGCTGAGTCACAACCTTGATAGGCTGCGCAGTAAACGCCGAAACATCAACAGACGCGGAAGGCTTAACCTCGCCCTCACCAACAATCTTAGCGCGAGGAACACCACTAAACACGGCACCCTTAACAGGGCCAAAAATAGTCGGCTGCTCCGGCGAAAGCTTCGCCAAAACACCAGAATCGATAGCACGGTCACGAACCGCACCAATCATAGAACCAGGAAGCTCAAGCTTCCCTGCAGAAAGAAAATCGTCAGCCATCACAAATCATCTCCTAGAATTATTGACAAGAGCATCCACAAACGCGACACCCTCACGTCGTTTAACATCATCAACGGGGGCACTCCCCGCAAGACGGCGCACACCCGCGCCACCACGACTATGGTCGATCAAACCCTTCAAAGCTTTCGCAGACTCGGCAAGCGACTCCTTATCGCCACCCGACAAGAAAGCGATCGCATCACTGGACAGGCCACACTCGGCAGCCACATCACGCTTCATACCCTCAAGAACAAACCCGTTGATCCTGTCTTCGAGTTCCTCATTCTTGCGACGAAGACCATCAATCACAGACCCCGCATCACCATCCGAGGCGCGAAGCTTCTCCAACTCAGCGAAATTACTTTTAGCACGAGACTCCCACTTACGGGCCTCAGCCTTCCAATCCGTGCCAGAAGAAGACTCCTCCTTCACGGAAACATCACCGGCATGATCATCGCCGGCAGCCTGCCCATCCTTCACAACATCAACAATGTCTCCACCCTTTCCGGGCTCAACAGTATCATTGTCAACATTCTGTTCCTCAACTTTTTGATCGGCCATAGCCTAACCTACACTCCTTGCGGAAAACAATACAACATTGTTGACCCCCGTGCGGGAGACAACCCTGTGCACCGATAACCGGCGGCGCACAACCGGAAACCATCATCTCATGTCGCCCACGGTACGCATAGCCTTCAAAATATTGCCAGGCGACTGCTGCAACCCATGATCATCAACCCACTCACGAGCCTTCTCATACGTCCTCTGATACTCGGCATCAGCCCTATTCGGTTCCCAAGGGCCAACAACCTCAACCACCGTACAACCACAATGATCATGATACTTCGAACCAAACGGACGCTTACCACCACGCTTATGACGCCGAGTATGACCAGTAGTGAGTGCCCTTTCTTTGGTCGTATAATCCGACCGCGTGGCAAGCATGGCACAAAAAGCACACGGATCACCATCCGTCACCCTGCGCCACGACCTGCCCTGCGCACCCGCAGACCACTCAACCGTGTCACGACCAGCATTCATGACAGCCCGATCAAAACCCGCCGCCATCGCATCAATCGTGTCATTCGCCCTATCCGGGTCACTCTCAAGAATCTTCATGGTCGAAAACGACCTAGCCAAAGCCGCCGCAGCATCAAACTCGTCATACACAATCAAACCCGGATCCACACCATTCAACCGGCGAAAATCCGACACAAACCTGGCAGCCAACGATGCCGAACCATCATGGCCGGCACGCTCCAACTCCACACACAAACGAACATACTGTGTGTCACTCATCCTGCCGGCACGCCACAAACGACCAAGCTCAGAATAATAGCCCGCATACTTCCCAGCAAACCTGACCGCCTCACGCTGATACTCAGTCGCCGCAAGCCTCGACATAGCCCCCGAAGCCATCGCCTATCAAACCTCGTTAGTTTGACGCGATATAGCCCCAGCCAGTGCCGCCAACGGATCCGACGACTCAGCACGATGACGCATCACAGCCTCAACCTGCACATCATCAAGCCCCAACATCTCTAACACCGTACGAGAATCAGCAGGCAAAATACCGGCACCAACAAGCTTCGTCACAGCATCAGCCGTAGCCGCCCGGGTAGGAGTCGAAGCATCACGCCAACGCAAACCCNCATCACCAAAAAAATCGGCCTCATCAACACTCGAATCAAGCGCCTTGGCAGCCAGGAAACCAACCGACAGCCAGCCCTGACCAAACGATGTCTGCCTGCGTTCAGCACGCTTCACAAGCCGAGACTCCTCGGCAGCCAAAGCCTCCCCACTAGGTGGGTTAGATGTGATAAACCCGAAATAGCGTTCCGGAACAGCCGCCTCACCCGCAGTCAACTGCGCCAACAGTCTCATCTGATCCGAATACGGTGTAGGAGAATTGACAGGAAACGACCCCACATTCGGGGTGTCACCGTCATCATCCTTATCCACCGCCCACACAGAAGCCATCGACAGGACCCAGCCAGGCTGCGAAAACTCATCCGCACTCACACCCGTAACCCACCTTTGCGGGTAGGCGTAGAAGTCACGATTCACAGACTGCCCCAACAGTGTGCGCACAGCCTCATCCGTGTAAGCCCTAATCGACCTCGTAATCTCCGAACGGCCATCAATCCTAGAAGTACGGCGACGATTCACAACAGGCACCAACGGAACCGCACCCAACACATTCGGTATACGGCCCGTCTCAACCCATTCACGCGAACCACACCGCTCCACCTGAACAATCACATCAGGCAGCAACAACTCCGCCTCAACAACCTCAGGATCACACGTCTGCTGCACCACAAGGCCAGCATCCAGACGAGACCCGTCAGCCGAAAACTTGCCTGTGCAATTCTTTGGCGACTGCGGACGAACCAACACCGACCCATCACCCTGGGGGATAACAGCCACAAACGACAACCCAAAAATCAGCGCATCCAAATGCACATCACACGACGCCGTAGCAAGCCGATTCGCCGCATACACACCATCCAGGCCGTAGCCGTCACCATTAGTCCAGCCAAGCCAATCCAGACGCTCCTCCAAAGCATCCACAGCTATACCAGGCCACGACACCACCGTTTGCACCCGCTGCAACTCCGGAGGAATAGCCACCCCCAAATCACGCACCCGGCTCGAGCCCTCATAGTAGCCCTCGATNCGGCAATGCCACGAAGACAACCTTTGAATACGATCAAACATGCCCTCAATCAACGCCAACTCATCCGAGTTCATACCACAGACACCCGCTTCCTACCACTACGCTCCCGACGGCCACGACGAACACGTTTAGCCCCCAAAAACGCCAAAGACACAGCCTCCAAAGGAACCTCAGAACCATCCTTAAACGAGGAACCCCAACCCCACGCAGACCCCTTACGCTTCTGCACAGCCGACCTCACAGCAATATCCAACATGTCACGGCGAGAATCAGCACGAGGATGACTGATCACACCCGACCTGACACCCTCAAGAAACGCCTGACAAGCCTCCACATAAACGCCAGTATCAGCAACCACCACGCCACGGCCCGGAATACCACGATCCGTCAACGCCTTCTGCAACAACACCGCACCAGACCCGGCAACCATGATCCGGTCAGTATCACCCCAACGAACCGCCAACCAGTCAGCCAACCGGCCCACACCATCAACAATCGTCCCCGACAGGCCATCAATCACCTCAACATGAACCCCAGCATCAGTCCNGCCNGCACCAGCCAACGCGACACGATCCCCAGAACGAGAAAACGAGACACCAAACACTTTCCCGCCAACCAGACTCGCCTCATCCACCGCAGACTGAGCCCACTTATCCGCCGGTATCACAGACGCAGCAGACTGGCCACGATCCCACCAGCCAAGCCGCTCCCGAGCAAACCCGGCAGCAGACATCGACTCATGCTCATCCGAGACGGTCCCAAAATTCAGACGACGACCCAACGCCGGATTAGTGTCACCAGCCAACTTCCGCCACTGCCGCGACACATCATCCGGATCAGACTCGTCAGGAATCGAAAACTCCGTCCACGCAAACCTTTTACCACCCGACAAAGCCTGCCCACGCAAACGCAACACAACCGAACCATCCGCCAACGGCCCAGGCGGCGTACCCAAAAAAATCTGCTGCGGATCACCAGACGGGGCAGCACTTACCGTAGGAAGCAAAGCCTCCAACTGCTCATCCGACAACTCCTGAGCCTCATCACACNCCAAATCATCAANCGTAAACCCGCGAGCAGAACCCCGGCTACGGGCCACAAACTCCACCGAACCCCAACCCGGACAACCACACTTACNCTNAAACGTGGCACAATCCGGATGATGCAACACAATAGCCTCCTGACCATTCGTCGCACGAATCGACTTCACCATACGATACAAGTCAGGAAACTGCCGCTCATTCTCAAAAAACGACCTCAACCGCATAAACGCCTTACGAGCCGACTTCAACTCGTGAGCCGTATGCAAAATACGACGACCCTGAATAGTCGCCTTAAACAACTCCACAACCTCAAGGATCGCATTCTTGCCATTCTGGCGAGGCACAAACACCCCACACACACCCGAAGCAAGCCTGCCATTACCACCGACAGCCAGCCAATCATCCAACACCTGCTGCTGCCACGGATCAGGCGTCAACCCATACGCACGACCCAACTCCCCAGCATCACCGCCAGCAGACACCGAATACGCCGCAGCCACCCGGTGACGAGGAACCTGAGACCCAACAACACCAGACACCTAATCAGGCCCCCTTGCGCTTCCTATACCGGTCAATCATCGCCACCGCAGAACCCCCACCACGGCCACCAGACGCCACATCAACCGAATACCGATCCAACATGCCCATAAAAGCCTTCACATGAGCACGCAAAGAAGCCACCAAATCCGCGCGACCCTCACGCCACACACAATCATGAATCACCGCAGCATCCATGAGAAACAGCCACTCCTCATCAGACACGTACTGCGCACGACTATCCTCACCCCACACACGCCACCAACGACGCGTCTCCCCACACCAATCACGACTATCAGGAAGCTCCGGCTGCACAACACTCACCACCAACATAAAAAGTCGACAAACAGACAAAACCACAAAAGGGAGGTATTTCACTAAGCCGTACGAGGTCTTGCACGGGTGTGCAGGGGGGTGTCCCCGGTGGGGGTTGGCGGGTTTTTCACCATGAAACAAGGTTTTTTGTGGTTTGTTGTTGGAACTTGATGTTTGGTTCGCTGCGATTGCCTTTGCTTCTGTTGCATGTTCTGCAGATGATTTGCCCGTTGTCGAGGGTGTTGAGTCCTCCCCTGCTGACGGGTGTGATGTGGTCGGCTTCGGGGCTGGTTGGCAGTTCGTGTGTGTCCCAGGTGATGGTGACTCCGCAGAGTGGGCAGGTGGTTTGGCCTTGCTGTCGGGCTTGGGTGATGAGTCGTTGCCGCCAGCGTCGGTGGGCTTGGCTGGCTGTGCGGTTGGTGTGTGCCATCACGTCTCCAATCCTCGCCTAGCCCTGTACGGGTCTTATTTGCCTCTGTAACGGCCTGGAATGTGTTGGGGGTATGAATACCCTACCAGTGCCCTGCCGATCGATTCTGGGGGCTGTTTTGTTCGTTTGAGGGGGTGTTCTGTTTGTGCCGGGGTGTTTGTTTTCTCCACTACCCCCCTGGGTGTGAGAAAGATCACATCGCCCCCCAGCTGTGTTAAAAGAGAAGGACACGGAAGAAAAATGGGGGTGGGTGTGTGTTCGCGTTTCAAGGCTTAGCGCTTGGCGCTTGGCGGTGTAGGACACGGGCTAAGCGGGAACACCTGATAGGTTTTAAAGTCTTCTACATATAATATACACTTTAAGTCTCACCCGGTGTTAAGGGTGAGAGCGTGACACGCCGTACGCCTTCAGCCGAACACGCCAAGCCTGAAAGGGACACGGGTAGAGTAAGTGTGGGGAGTGTGCAACCGGGAGCGTGCGACCGGTGGTACACGAGTCACACGGCGAAAAGCCCATCAGCGCTGACGGTAAAAGGTTCCTCTTCTCCCCTGATGAAGAAAAGAAGAGAAGAGAGAAAGAACCAAAGAGAGTAGAGAAGTAAAGAAGTTAACCTCTTAGCTCTTCTAAAACTTTTATAACTTATAAGCTTTAAGACTTATAGGTATAATAATAAAGTTTAAGACTGATGGTTAACTTTAAGTATTTAAGGTCTTGAAAGCCTTATAGTTACTTTAAGTGTTTAAAGCTTTATGGTTATTTTAACTCTTTAAGTCTTAAACACTGATATTAAGTTTATATCCTTAAGTGCTAAGCCTTTAAGGTTTTATACTTAACTTAGGTGTTAAGTTTTAAAGCTTTAAACGTTTAACTGTTAAGGTTATATATTTACTTTAAGACTTTAAAGCTTTAATAGTAACTTAGATCTTTAAGTGCTAAGCCTTTAAGGTT
>PEHZ01014314.1_pt1 | contig 23758 bp, 32 predicted proteins | sample 1430801 | NCBI WGS metagenome assembly PEHZ01 (sample SAMN07695258, study PRJNA407112) | Insect metagenome, whole genome shotgun sequencing project.
GACCATCTAGCGACCTCCACACAGATACAACAAAACATCGACGACTACGGGCCAGAATACTATCGAGACAGCATCCACCACGGCCAACACATCACATTCTCATTCCAGTCACCCATCACCTGGACCGACATCACCATGGAATTGCAAGCCTACATGGAAATGTGGAACACCTTCCCACCACTCATTGTTATCGACAACCTGATGGACATACAAGACTGCGAATCCGACTACCAGGCCCAGCAAGAAGCCATGCAATGGATCACAGCATTGGGCAGGGATACTGGCTCCACCATTATTGTCACACACCACGCAACCGACAAAACCGGAACCGACATCGAACACCCCCCGGCTAGGCGGGAAATCAAAAACGGCCTCTCCGAAAAACCACAACTCATATTGGGAGTCTCCCTGTATGGTGGCGAGGATAACGGCAACGGGCTCACCATCCCCGCCGAGGCACGCATCGCCGTACTCAAACAGCGCACAGGCAAATCCAGCCCAGACGGAACCCGATACGAAAGACTCAGAGCCTACCCCGAATACACATTCTTCGGGCCACTCGCCGAAAAACAGCCATGGAACATGACCCCAACACACAAAGGACTATCATGTCGACACAACAGTCACGCAACCGCCGGGCCGGCGCAGAATGGGAAACACGACTCCTCCACCAGCTACGCGACACCGGCTATGATATAGAGCGCCTCCACCTCAACGGCCGCGAAGACGAAGGCGACCTCATCCTCACAACCGGCAACAAAACCTATGTGATCGAAGCCAAAGCCGGCCAACNNCATNTNGCCNAATTCGTGAAACAAGCCAGCCGGGAGGCACGCAACTACGAAACNCACCGNAACCGNGAAANCCAGTCCACNATCGGACTCGTNGTNATGAAACANCGCANCAANCCNTGGAGCGAAGCCTATGTGGTATCAACCCTCAACGAGCTCCTCCCACACCTCTGACACCTGCCGCCTCCTCGACACCNACCNGATACGNTACAANCCGTCCNNAAACGAGCAACACATCCTCTGCCCGTTCCACGACGACCACCAGCCCTCCATGAGCATCAACCTCGACAAGGGCGTCTGGTACTGCCACACATGCGGTGTCGGAGGCGGACTCGCCAAGCTACAACAACGATTAGAAGAAGAAAACCCGAATGTACGACAGCATACGCCCATACAACATTGCGGAACGCCGCCGAATCCAGAAAGCCTCGGCCCTCTACGAAACCCATCTCGAAAACATACTCGACCTGCTCTCAGCAAGAGGCATCAGCGAAGAAACCGCCCGCTACCACCACCTTGGATACATCGACAATGACCCCATCCCAGGCCACGAAGACTACAACCAGTGCATCACCATCCCATACATGTACCCCGTTTGGGGCGGCCCAGCAGAGATACGAAAAATGCGTTTCCGCTGCTCACTCCCGCACGACTGCAAAACCCACAACCACCCCAAATATTTGACACCGGCAGGAGACACAGGCTCCATCTACAACATGGCCGCCATGGCCAACCCGGCAGCCGAAATGCACATTTGCGAAGGCGAATTCGACTCCATGATCCTCGAACAATGCGGATGGTCGGCCGTCGCCCTACCCGGCGCAACCTCGTGGCAAAACTTTTGGACCAAATTCTTCGAAGGCTACGACCACATCTACATATGGTCCGACCCAGACAAGGCGGGCCACCAGATGGCCCAAACCCTCCAGGCAGCACTCCCCCAAGCCATCCATGTGCCCCTCACCCTGGGGGATGTTACAGACACCTACCTTCAGGCCGGAAAAACAGGGTTGACACAAGCACTAGACACTGTGCTACAGTAAAACACGTCAACAACACGAAACTAGAAAGGTACACTAAAACATCATGGATCCCATCGACACGTGCCCCATCCCCAACCGGCGCAACACCAGCCAAGCTGCCAGGAGGCGTATTCGCCTCGCTATCTGTGCAGAAAAATGGGCCGACGGAGAAGACCCCACCTACATCATGCACACCTGGGGCACCACCTATGACGGGATGCGATCCATGATCCGCGCCAACCCCGACATTAAACTACCCGACGACATGGCCAAACGTTTACACAAAGTATGCCGGGAAGCCTACCCCAAAAACCAGCCCAACAGGCACCGAAGCGGATGGGACCAGTACGAGAAGGAATACTACACCCACGAAATCCTCTTCCTCGACCAATTCAACATCCCAGCCATAGAAATCCTAAACAGGCTAGACGTGTCATGGGCTATGTGGAAACAAATCATCACCGAAAACCATCTCACCCGGCTACAAAACGAAACCTACAACGCCTGCAAATGGTACTATCTGAAACAGCAACACCCCGACTGGACCGACCAGCAAATCACACAGGCACGCCGCGCAAGCGAATCATCCTTTAATGATTTCATGCAAGACGACAGGCCCGCATTGTGAGCATCGCATTCAAACCCACCACCACAGACAAACACGCCATACACGGCATCATCGAAGCCGAATGGCTCAACGAAAACCAAGTACGAGACATGCCCGACACAGTACTGCAACACATCATCGAGTACTGCTGGCAGCGTTTCACCGACAACAACAGGTACGCTGTCGCAGCGCAATACTGGCGAGGCCAAAATCCACCCGACAGTGAACATCAGCGCATACTAGTCGGCTACTACAAAACCGCTAAACAAGCCATGAACGCGGCCAAACAATTCCACTGGAACACCCGGCTACAACAACAATGGAAAACATGGATACTCCCAGTCCACAACGGCACCGTATCAGAGCATTTCACCAACCAGAAAACACTCTTCGACACACAAACCAGCAACCAGGGTGACGCCGCACTGCCGGAGCATCTACAAAACGTCATGTGCGGCAAAACACTCAACCACACAGACGGAACCGTATCGTGGTGCACACGCAAACCAGGACACGACGGCGACTGCCGCACAGGATGGCAGCCCACCACACAACCGATAGGACATCATGGCAACCAAAACTGAAACCCTCATCCAACGATACGGCACCAAAGCTGCCGACGTGCTCGCCGACAAAGCCATCCCCGCCTCGTGGCTAGCAAAACAGCTCACCCAGGCAGGATACCCCATCTCCGCCACCGTTATTAAAGACTATCGCCGCAAACAAGCCAACACCACCCCGCAAGAAGAGGAAAACCAGTGATAGACAATATTGACCGGCTACTCACACAGCTAGCCAACCACGACAACGCCATCGACACCATCGACGACAATCTCGCCAATGGTACTGTACGCCGCACACGCATCTCCGAATGGACACTCCCCAACGGAGAAACAGGCCGATCCGTACAAAAAATCATCGACCACCAACCCGCAACAAACCCCTACCCTGTAGACGAACTCGTCGATAAACTAGCCGAATGGACACCCCCAAAACCAGCCGACAACACCAACACCAGTAGCAGCGATACGGCCTTCGTCATCGGGGCAGGCGACTTCCAAATCGGCAAAGGCATCCCCGGCGGAGAAACAGCACACTTCGCCGACGACTATTTACGCTCCCTCACAGCAGCCAAACACTACTGGCAACAGGCAGGCAAACCGCAACGAGTCCACATCGCATTCCTCGGCGACATGATCGAAGGATACGTGTCACAAGGAGGCAACAACGCCTGGCGCACCCAAACACCCCTGACTGAACAAATCAGGCTCACCCGCATGGCCATGATGCAACTCATCCACATGTTCGACCACTGCGCCAACGTCACCATCACATCCATCCCCGGCAACCACGGTGAAGCCGTGCGCTTCGGTAAAGGCGTCACCACCTACGACGACTCCTTCGATGTGGACTGCTGCCGCGCCATCGCAGAAGCCTACCAGCTCAACAACCAATATCCCAACCTTCACTTCCACTTCCCCAGCCGAGACGAAATGACCACCACCGTGGGCGTGGCCGGCACACAAATCCTGCACGCCCACGGACACCAATGGCGCACCGGCAAACAGTACGAATGGTGGCGCGGCCAAGAATTCCACAACGGCACCACATCCCACATCCTCATGGCCGGGCACCGGCACCACCTAGAAATCTCCGAGCAAGGACAACGCACCTTCATCCAATGCCCATCCATGGAAGGAGAATCCGTCTGGTACCGGCACCGCACAGGCACCACCGGCCACCCCGGACTCGTGTGCTACACTATCAACAACAAAACACCAAACAACTACAAGATAGCGAGATGAAATAGTGCCATGAGCAGACGACCAACAAAAGCAGACCTGGCCACCACCGCATCGTGGGGATGGGCCACAGACCATCATCTTCGCACACTCAACCGGGCATGCACCAAAGTAGCCACACACTACCCCGCAATCAGTGCAGACGACCTGTACCAAGACTCCCTACTATATATTGCGGTGCGGGAACAATACCACAACCTAGACAACAAACACTATACCAAAATGTGCTACAGGGTAGCCAAACGGCTAGCCAACAAAACAATACAACACCTAGACCAACCGAAACCTTTATCCGATATTATTCATCTAGCCGACAACCAAACCAGCATTTAAAAGGAGAACCCCACAATGGTCACCACCATCCTCGACGACGGAACCCAAACCACCAGGCTACAAACAGTAGGCTCCACCACCACAGCAATCATCACCAACACCGAAACACCCGAAACCATCACCGCCAAATACACCATCAGCAAAGACGGCACAGCCACCTACAGCATCAGCGGAAACACCTATTTGGGAGACCACCAACACATTATCAAACTCATGTACGACTACTGCCACTGCGTCGGACGATTCGACACCACCCACACCAGCAACCCAGACAACCTCGACAACCTATTCAGGGGATGACACATGAACCGAACCTACACCACCGCCGACATCATTCAAGCCGCGCAATGGATCTGGAACGGCGGACCATGGAAACCGAGCGTTGAACCAGGCATGCCACCCCCACCAACCGCGCCACAACACCACGGCAACAACATTGCCACCATGATCGACCTGCAGCTAGCCATCGACGACTACACCCTCTCCTGCCAGCCATCCAAACAGAGGAAACACTTAGCCAGGTTGGCAGCATTCAGGGAAGTATACGGGTATGACCAAACCTATGCGTCGGCCGCCCAACGATTGGGTGTCACCCGGCAAACCGTGAAACAGTGGGCAGACCAAACACTCATCACCCTNACNGNGTACGCAAACANNANATACTANNCAGACGNTANCGACGACAGCACAGGGATGCAATAAAACCATGAACAACACACACAATATCACCTACACCACCCTCAACACAGCGATACACCGTATCGTCCAACAACAGCCCACCAACATGCAGCAATTGGAAAACATTGTTGACAGTGTCGAAGACCAGTACGGTGTACCCATCTCCCTCGACAACGTGAACCTTACCGTTAACGAAGTCAGCCTCGACGATCTTGCTATCGACCAGGACACGCTAGACGAGTGCAGCGAAATCCTGTGGTTTTGCGACAGTGCAGGACACCCAAACAACAACAGCAACACCCATGGCATTCCAGACGACACACAGGCAAGCCCGGAAGCCATAGATTGGCTCGCCGGGATCGCATACCAGGCAAAACTATTGCAGGCGGCAGCCGACGAGATCATGTGGGCTATCATCAGTCACCGCGACAACCACAAAAATGTTATCGGCCAGGATGTTCTAGACCAGGCCAACGATACTATCTCAGCCTGCCTCCACCTGGACCAGCTGATCGAAGAAACCATCAACAACAACGAATCATAGAATACTATAGACACAAAAATAGTGCCCCAGCGGCAACCACCACACGATCGTGGCAGCACCGCTGGGGCACACATCTATGTTCACTTATCATTCAATCAGGCTCTACCGTGCCAACCTCCGACTCAGCAGCACGCCTCGGCACATAGCCACCAAGATCAGCATCGTCTACAGGCTCAATCATGCCAGGATCCGACACATCAACCATATGCGGCTCAACCAAGCCCCCATCATCCGGTGGAACAAGCCCAGCATCCACAACCATGGTTTTAGGTTTACCGGCCACAAACGCAGGGTTACCAAACGAGGTAGCAACCGACAGGACCGCAGCAACCGTAGCCGTAATCAGCGCCGACTCCCACGGCAAACCGCGAAACGACTCCGCAGTATATGTGACACCCGCCGTCACCCCCAACACCGCAACAAACGTTTGCACAAAAGTCTTAGCCGCCCGCTCCAGTAAACCTAACCAAAACTGTTTACCCACAACAAACCACCATCACTTTTTCAAACCGTTAACAGCAGACTCGAGCCTGTCAATACGGCTGCGACACTCCAGCACGTAATACCAGACACTCCACAAAGCATCCTTAGTGCGCCACAGCTTCCCCGACACCGGATTCTTCACCCACGACAGGGCATCAACACGTTTACCCAAATCACCATTCTGCACCTGAACCACACCAACATCATGGTGCAGCTTATTCACCGAACCAGTAAGCTGAGCAGACAATTGTTTAATCTGATCATGCAAGGCTTTCACATCAGCCACAGTTAACTCCTCACTACCACTACCGCCGTTGACTACGGCCATAAACCTGTCCCACGGAAACCACGGCCCCGGATCGTCATGATCCGACTGATGCCACGCATCCGTAACATCCACATGCCCGCAAACACCACGTCTGCCAGCCTTCAAATCGGCTGCACTAAGCTTCCTTTTCGGAACATTATATTTGTCACACAAACGTCTACACAGGATGGCGGCACGCTCAACGGCAGGCCACACCTGCGGATCAAGCCACTGCTCACGAGTGTAAGCATGCCCTGGAACACGGAATGAGGCGTGCGAACCCCCATCCGCGCAAATCTCGATACCCAAACTATGCGGGTTAGGCGGGGCATGCCAGCCAATCGTAGACTCGGACAGGCACTGCACCGTCTCCCCAATATCACACACGTAATGCGCCGAACCGCCCGACGATGGGGACGCGAAATAGTTTGCTGTAGACACCGCCCGACCCTTACGCGAAGCGGACGGAAACCCCACATCCGGGCATGTCGCATGAATCACAACCCTATTCACCGGACTATTCGAACCGGCCGAGTGATGCGCTGCAGGAATAAACCTCACCACACACCACCAAACACTACCATCACAGCCACTCCTTTCTATTTGTGGGATGATATAGTCACTATAGGCGACGGTTTCACACCCTGACAGGCCTCCGAACCCGACACGGTAGAAACCACACCGTCACTATATTTCACAACCAGGCTGCCCCCGGAACAGTACACAGACACCACNGANCGNCCATCCTTACCNTCTTTACCATTCNTNCCATCGGCANCNGNNNANCCCNGCGGNNCAACAGNGCCAANCAGCCCAGCNGAACCATTNNNACCATCCCNGCCNTCAACNCCNGCNGGNCCNTGCGGGCCGCGCACACCGGCCGGGCCCGGCACACCCTGCACGCTACGCTCAACACGCTGAGCATCCACACACAAGCCAGACTGGTGAAGCCGCGCAGACTCCACCCCACCCGAAGTACACGCCTGCTTCACACGGCTAGCTAAACCCCGAGCCGCCGTACCATTAGACTGGGCCCTCGCCTGCTCCGAATCCCGCTCAGAGGATACAGCCCCGAAACGCAAAGCACCCGCAGCAACCACCGCCAACAACACAAGCGACAAAAACAGCAACACCAGGGAAGCCTTCTCAAACGAGCGGCGCTGCCTTTTTTCTTCCTCCAACTCCCTCAACCCTACTCACCTCCACCATCAACAGTATCCTTCAAAAACTCAGGCAAATCAGGAAGATGCATCGGCTCCACCTCGTCAGGAAGCCCGGCGTTAAACCTTCGCACCTCGCGCCGCACACCCCACGTATACTCTTCCATCGCATCCACCTGCGCAGACAGCCTGCGTAAACGCTTCCTAGACCGGGATGTGACAGCTTGAACAGAACCCAAAACCGTGGCCAACGCGGTACAAATAGAGGCCACCAGTGCAGGAGTAAACCACGACACCACAGCCCCCCAACATCACACCATCCGCCACAACACCCGTACAGTCACACGCCGACAGCAATCCAGTTAGCCACCGCAGGCACACCATTCGGCTTAGACCCGTCATTCGTAATAAACGCCAAACTAAAATTTTGGGCAGTCACATTGTAGGCTTTCACATCGATCTGCTGCGTGCCCCCAGCCGCCGTAGCCATAGACGCCACCACGATAGGCGGACTAGTGAACTGGCGATCAAACGGGATCGTGTAAGCATACACAGCAGACCCGCCAAACATGATCGACTTCGAACCCGTCTCAATCCTGGGGGACAACAAAATCCACTCGCCGACATGGTTAGCCCACACAGCCCCCGAAGGCACCATCACACGGTCACCCTCCATTGGGGTAGGATCACACGCAGCAGACTCGCCAAACGCAACCCTAGCCGCTATAGCACGCCTATCCAGCTGCTGCTGCAACCCGTTAGACGACAACACCAAAGTAGCCAGTAGCTGCTGATGGAACACGCCAGGCTCGGCACGCAACACGTCACGGGCACGCTCCGCACGGCCACCCTGAACAATCTCCAACTTGGCCGTGTTCTGCTCCCAATCCCGAGACAACACCACATAGTCGTATCGGGTTTCACCAGGGCCCGGCAGCTGCCCTGTCACCGTCTCAACACTATTAGAAGTGCACATCACCCCGTGCGCCCAAGCCTGCCCCGGCAGGACCTCACACAACACCGTGGCACCCTGAACAGTAGCGCCGACACGAAAATCGTCCGGCCCTTTCACGGACGGCATGTTACCCATCAGACCAGACATTTGAGCCCAATCATACTCGGTCAACACACCATCAAACCCTTTACACACAATACCCACAATCAATCCCCTAATCTTTTCTAGAATTTTTGCAAATCCCGCACACCCGCAGCCAAACCAGCCACACGCCGCGCCAGCAAAGCCGACGGATTATCCTCATAATCCCCCGCAACAGGAGTAACCTTCGTCCAGCCGTCACCAGGCGAATCACACTCAACATCAATCTGTCGCACTATCTCCGCGATAGGGCCAGAGCCCACATCCACATAGATCAAATCCCCGGGCATCAGGCGGCCTGGCCCAAAACGCAACACATCCGACTCCGCCAACTCAATCTTAAACCCCGACGTAGCCCCCAACTCGGACAACACCTGCTCCGCCTCATCAATAAGATGCACATGTTCAGAATCCGTGTTACGGGCATCCTTAAACACCTCGACACGATCAAACCACTCATCCTCGGCCATCGAATCAACATCCTCACAAAACAGCCGATCCTTACCCTCGCCGCGGCCACCAACCACCACCGAAGTAGCCTTCGGGGCGTCACGCACATACTCCCACGACACAATCGAACCAGACTCGGCAGTCAACACATGCTTCCGTGTCACAGCAGGCACACAATCAAACACCAAACCCCGCTGATCAAACTTCGCATTCTCAAACTGGTTCACCGAAACAGTCATCCGAGCCCACGACAACACCGGCAACAACTTATCGGCAAACACGTGAAACCGCACCTGAAAATCCTTAATATAGCGGCCACGACTCTCATCATCGTTCATAAACAAACCAGGCGGAAAACGCCAAGCATTATCCCCCAACACCTGCTTAGCCACCGACTCCGCCGCACCCGAGTAGTGGGCATAATCCCTGTCGGCACGCCACTCCATACCCACCAAACCAGGACGATAATTCACAGGCCACATCAGCATACGCCACAACAGGCGAATATCATCCTCACACGTGATAGTCACACGCGAAGAACGCCACGGACCCACACCATGAACCCGACGCACAGGCCCAGAAAAAATCTGGCCACCACCATAATCAACAACCAGCCGTGCACCCGGCNTCGTCAACCCGTCAAGCCTGGAATGATCACCCGACACCACCAACTCCAGCGTCGATAAACCATTCCACTTCAACGACAATTTCAACGATTCAAAAAAATTGATAGGCGCCACACGGCGATAATCCGGAGTAAACAATGTTACCTGCGGGACAAGACCAGCCATCAACTATTCACCAAGCCCTCAAAAACCTGTACTGCACCGACACAACAATGGCACCCAAACCAACCATCTCAATATTCACACTCTTAGAACCGCCAGGCGGGATAGGCGCAAACTCCCACTCCGTCAAACGATCCATCACATCCTCAAACCCATTCAACAACGCAGACTGTTTACGAGGATCCGTATCAATAGTAATCCAATCAAACTCCTCAACAGGATAATCCGAAGACACACGCAAACCATCAATCTGCACAGACCACGACTCCAAAGGACCCTCAACACGAATCACAGGCCACGCAGGCACATCACCCTTATTCGACAAATTATCCCAACCCGAACCAACACCAGGCGTCAACACAACAGGAAACGCTGTGCCATCCTTACCGACAGGGCCGCCACCCAACCAATCCTGAAGTTTCGCATTACTGAAACGAAACTTTTGCTCATCCCCATACCAAAACGGGTCATAGGCTGTCAAATGCAACAGATAGCGGGCATAGCCCCTATTCACCGGATCAACCGTAAACGTGTCATCCACCGAATCAAACCGGCACTTCAACACACGCTCACGACCAGAAGGGGTTTTAACAGACAACTCCCCCTCATTGCCAGGAGGAAACGCAGACCNCAACTCGTCATAGGCTTTCAAAAAACCGTCACGAAACCCGCCCACAGGGTCCGGGTCGACACCCGACACCAACACCGGCAGCGTCACCTCGCGAGGCTTCACATTAAACCCGCGCCACTCCGAGCCGTGCACCCCAACATGTGTTTGAGAAAAATGCTCCACCTCGGGCACACCCAAGCCGCGCAGCGAATCATTCAACAACATGACAGGAGACGACCCCGTATAATCCGTCAAATGAAGCACACGCTCCGGATCATTACCAATCAACGGCAACATAGACCAGGTAACAGTCAAACCGGCACGATCAGACGGGTCAGGAAGAAACATGAACAACACCCCCAATCACACGTAAGCCAACGCGTTCAACGCGTCACGCTGCTGCCACTCAATCCGCTTCGCAAACTCGTTCGGATCACCATACGTAGGCCCATTCACATTCACCACAACACTCTTCTCGCTCATACGCTGATACCTGCCATACGGGGTAAACGAGCCCACAGACGAACGCACACCAAACCGGGCATCAACCGCATCAGGCAGCCGACCAGCCACACCCGACATCGCATCCAACGCCAAACCCGCATTCCCGGTGATCCCCTCAGCCAAACCGGCAACAACCTGCCGGCCAACCTGGTCACGAAACACCCGAGACGGGGAATGAATACCCAACACCGACTTCGCCGCATTAGCAACCTGAGAACCCATATTACGCACCGTATCCAGTAGGCCACTCATAGCATTCCGGATACCATTACCCAAACCAGACACCACATCACGGCCAGCAGACACCAACAAGGACCCCATATTACCAAGCGCACGCCGAATATTGCCAGGCAAATTCCGGAAAAAACCCAGCACACCATGCACACCACTAGACACAGCCGAGCCCATAGCGTGCATAGCAGAAGAAGCCGCACTCCGGGCACCATTAAACCCGCGCACAGCACCACTACGAACCCGAGACGCCATCGAACCGAAAAACCCGCCAACAGCAGACGCCACCGAAGACACAACACTCCGGATAGCATTCATCGCAGAAGAAACAGCGCCACGAGCCGCGTTAAAACCAGACCTCACATGGGAGGCAACCGACAAACCAAGCCGCGTAAAAAACCCCACAACCGCGGCAACACCGGCAGAAATGATCGACTTGAAACCGTTAATAAACGCCGACGTAAACGATTTGATATGATTCCAGCCATTCTGGATGGCCGTGCCCATAGACCTCACGCCAGACACTAAATGATTCACAATCCACGTAATAGTACGAAGAATAGCGCCAATAACCTTAGCCTCAAAAACGATAACCGCAGCATAAATCTTGGCAATGAATCCAATCACCGAAACATAAATCGGCATAACAACCGGAATAATACGGGCCACCACCTGTAGCACGGCACCAACAACCTGCACCACCACACGCATAATCGACATGATCACCGGTATCAGCGACCGGATCAGGCCAATAATGGGTGGCAGCACAGACATGACAGCACCCAAAATCTGTTGAATCACAGGCATCAAAACAGGCACCAACTGCATGATCACGCCAACAACCTGCCGTATCACAGCAACAACAGCCTGCAACACCGGCATCAACGCCGGCAACAACATGGCAGCAACTTGTGTCACCGCACCAATAATCTGCGTGATCACAGGAACCAGCCGGGCGACAAGCATACTAACCAAAGGCACAATCTGGGCAGCCAGCCCGGCAACCATACCGATAATCTGGCCGAACACTGGCGCCAACTGTGCCACCAGCCCCGCAACCAAACTAAACAGCGGCTGCACAGCGGCCATAATCTGCCCCAAAGCCTGGCCAACAACACCCACAAGCTGCATCACCGCGGCACGGAACTGGGCATTCGTGGCAAACATGGCAGCAAACAAGCCGATCACAATACCAACAGGGCCACCCAAAGCGCGAAACACGCCACCAAGCCCCCCAGCGGCACCCTTCAAAGCACCAAACGACGGCAACAGATTCTTCAACGACACCGCCAACGGGGCAAACCCTGCAACAAGCTTCCCCACACCGGCAGCAACAATACCAAACACTGCGGTGCCGCCAGCAAACATGGCACCCAAATTCACTTTAGGGACCGGCAAATGCATTCTCGCAAAAATGCCCTTCAACTGCTCCACCTTGGCGCGCATCTGTGCATTCATTCTCGTGATCATGCCCGGCATACGGTTAATCCACGCCAAAATAGACGGCATCATACGCTGAATACCAGCATCGACGGCAGCAAACATCGGCTTCACAGAATCAGTGATAGATTTGATAACCGGATTCAACGCAACAAAAATCTGCCGCAACCCGTTAAGAAACGGCGCCATAGCCGTAGCACCAAGATAACCCAGGGCACCCTTAACATTCTTCATAGCGCCCTCAAACGTCTTACCAGACGCCTGCGCAGCACCACCCATGCCAAGCTTCATCGCAGCCGCAAACGTGGCAAAATCAATCTGCCCCTTCGACACCATCTGCGACACCTCAGCCGACGTTTTACCCGTCTGCCTGGCAAGCAAAGACAACACAGGCACACCAGCCATAGTAAGCTGCAACATGTCGTCACCCTGCAACTTACCGCGAGCCATAACCGACGTAAAAATAGCGCCCGTATCCTGAAACGACTTGCCAGAAATATAAGACACATCCGCGACAGTCTTCAACACATCAGTCATCTGACCGCCAGACTTCACACCAGAAGCAGACAACGCCGCCGCAGTCGAAGCCGCATCACCCAACGCATACGACGTACCAGTCACAGCCTCAATAGCCGAATTCATAATCGAAGACGTATCAGACGACGTGTGACCCAAACCAGTAAGTTTAGCCTGAGCCTCATCGATAGCCATCGCCCTAGCAATACCGCCACCAATAGTCACATCATAGATAGACTTGAGGCCCTTCTTAGCAACATTGATGGCACCCATCATCGCCGCGCCACCAAGCGCCAGCTTCATCCCGGAAGCAAAAAGACTACCCGAACGCTGACCCTCGGCCGGCATAACCCCGGAAAGCTGTTTACCAACATCAGACTTCAAACCAGGCATCTTCGTATACAACGACACATACGCGGAAGCAATCTCACCAGACATACACTATTCACCCCATAATATTAATCTCGCGAGACACCCCGCCACCGGCACGAACACGCGCCAAAATATCGTCCACCTGCCCAGACGTAAACCGGGCCCTACGCTCATCCGTAGGCCTCGCCACAGGCTCCGGCTGCCCCTCACTATTAGCAGACCTGTAATGATCCAGCATGTCCAGCACAGCCCACTCGCACCACTCAAACGGGCGCTGCCAACCATTCAGGTGGGCCGCCAACTGGCTCGACGTATCACCACACAACACGCCAGCCAGCCGGACAGCCTCACCCCAACACATCTGCGGGCCACCAACACTATAAACAGAAACACCAAATTTAGTGCGAAAATCGTATTCGATGGCCCCACGATAATCATCAATCAGGCCGTGGAGCCAAACTATTCCCCCAACGAGGCACCCTTACCGTCAGGCTTATATTCCATCCACTCACGGAAAATCTCGGCCACACGAACCATAGGAAGCCCCTCCAAAGCCCCCACAGCATCAGCCGGGGCGGCAGCCTCCAACATAGAAAACATCACCTCAACCTGGGCGAAATCCGCAGACTCCCCCGACTGGGCAATCCTGGCGGCACGGCGAAAAACACGGGCAGGAACAGACTGAGCCGTCTCCTCCGCATCCGCCAACACCCAGCTACGGTCACCAATCTTCAACGTGAAACCTGTGTCACTCATCTATCAACAATCCCCTAAAATCGTGTATCAGTTCTCAGACGGCGGATTAGGATCCGGCTCAGACTCCGGAGGCTTAGGGGAAGGCGGAACCGGAGGAGTATCAGCTTTTAAAGCCGTCATCCACCCCCGACCAGACACCGCATCACCCTTCTTATTAATCTGGGCAGGATACGCCTTCAACGTCACACCATACCCGTACACCTCGCCATTCTTACCCTTAATCTCGTCACGATCGATCAACTCAACCTCAGGGAAATAGTAGCGAATAACCTGATCACCATCAATAATATCCATCAACAAGGCATGAACACCCGTCGTGGCACCCGGAGAAATATCGAACGAACCCGAATCGGCTCCGGCAGTAACCTTCGACTGCCAAAACAGTTCGATAACCTCCTTCTTAGACTCGATCAGCTGGAAAGAAATCTCGATAGACGACTCTGTAGCCACAGTGCGAACAACATCCGCATTCTGCCAAGCCTTCAAATCATCCGTTTTACGCTCCGGCTTAATCTTAAACCCGTCATCAGACAGATACCCTAAAGCTGTAAGCCCATCAGGAACCGTCTTCACACCATCAATAGTGTCACCGGCATGAGCTTTACCAATATAGACGTCACCCGTAACAGCAGAGCGAACATTAGACGCTTTACGTGTTCCAGCCATCATAACCCCCAAAAACAATATCAAACAAAAAACAAACAACAATATCAAAACAAAACGTTTACTCGGATTCGACAGGCCTACATATCAGCTCGAACAGCGAATACACATCAAAACGTGCACCATCCACCAGCAAATCAGGACCAGTAGACCGTTTACAATACACCACCGGGTCACCGTCCACCCCGTCAGCCAGAACAGCCTCAACACGACGCGCCAANGACATAGCCCGATCAGGCGTATCAGAAAACACATTCACGCGCAAAAAAACACGCTCACGCACATGCAACTGTGGGCCACCATCCAACGCCAACCAGATCAGGTCACCCGTAAAATCATCGGGCACCGTCCCCACACAGGGTATCCCAGACAGCCAGCCATCATCCTTGAGCACGCGTTTAGCCCACACACGCGGATCACCGTAAACGATCACGACGCAGCCCCAATCGACCTNGCCAACGTGCCATGCTTCGCCTCAATACGCTTCCCACCCTTATAAGTGGTGCCAATCCTCGCCACAGCCTCAACACGGTGAACCTGCACCTCCGACGACAAACCATTACGGTATTGGGCCCTATCGAAAGCGTTACCGCCCACATTCGCCGAGGCCGCACGCCTAACCCGCTCGCCACGCTCAGCCAACACCGACTGCACCCCAGAAGACTTCAACACCTCACGAATACCCGGCAAGTTCAGCTTCACATTCACATCCTGAGCCACAATCTATCAGCCCTTCTTACGCTTCACATTGATCTGCGTGCCAGCATCCCAACCGGACATCGGATGATGCCACACCATAGGAGACCCGTCAGCCTCCCACACAACACCCCGGATACGCCACCTGCAACGATAATCAGCACCCACAACAGGCTGCTTGAAAAGCATCGACCAATGCTCATAGTCAGAGTCACGGCCGGCAGCCTCATCCTCCTGCGAAACGGAAGCATAGATGGCCACGTTATGATACACAGTCTCGACAGGCTTAGACCAATCTTCCACTTTGTCGCCAAGATCATCGACACGAACAGTCGGCTGAAGCATCACAACCGTTTCACCATAAGGAAAACTGGTCATATCATATCTCCCACAAAGGGCCAGCGTAGCCGTTAATATTAGACCCGCACGAGCAACCCTCACCCCACACCGTGGAACACACCTCAGAATGATTCACACTACTCCTCATGGTCGGTGTAATAGTGAACGCTTTACCAGCCCCACCATCACCCCCACACAGCTTCTTCAACGCAGCAATCTCAGAAGGCCACAACAAATTCGTGGGAGTATTAGACCGTGTCGTCTGAGCGAAAGGACCCGCAGACTCATACTGCACCTGACCCGACACGCCAGTATCATTCCAGCGCAACAAAGCCCTACGCAGAATAGCCTTAGCCGCATCCTTGTATTTGAAATCCGGTTTAGCGATACAGGGGGCGACACTGACAGCCACAGCCTCCACATCGGCAATCATCGCCTCAAGCTTCTCTCTAGGAATATCGGCGAAAGGCTCAATATCCTCAGGCTTCAAAATGATACCCATCAACACCACCCCCTGCACACAGCATGAACATTATCGCAACAAATAGATCAGTTCTCAGCCGGCGGATTAGGCTTCGGGGCAGCCTTCTCCTTCACAACAGCAAACGAATCAAGCGACTCGATAGCCACATACAGCACAGCCTCGGCACGAACCATAACCTCATTATGGCCCTTCAGGTCACGCCCAGTCTGATCCGGATCGCCATACTCGATAAGCTCGATCGGGAAGTTACGCTGGAAACCCCAATGAACACGAGAGAAATCGCCAACAATAGCCTTAACACCAGAGGCAGGCGACATCTCCGGGGCGCCAGAAACAGTCGAAGAAGCACCAACATTCAAGCCACGCCAATTATCCAAACCGGCAAACCCGGCGGCAGGATACATAGGCTGACCGGCAAGCGGAGACCCCTTCGGATACACCTCAGTAGACAAGGCAAACGAGAACGCCGGATCCAAAGCAACCCCGTTAGGAACCTGCAAACCAGCCCCAGCAATAAGACCGACAGCCTTAACAAGATCGGTCGTAGCAGAATCCGTGGCATCAACAATATGCTTCGTCTTATCCAGCGAAGTATGCACAGCGGCAGCCGCTTTACCAGTGGCAGGATCAATACCATGGAAAGCAATCAGATCCACGGCGCGACCAATCGAAGCACNAAGAGCCNGGGAAATCAGATCCTGCAAAACACCCAGACGGTAATCAGCATCAGCCCACATAAACTCGTCCGAGACACGCTGCTGAGTCACAACCTTGATAGGCTGCGCAGTAAACGCCGAAACATCAACAGACGCGGAAGGCTTAACCTCGCCCTCACCAACAATCTTAGCGCGAGGAACACCACTAAACACGGCACCCTTAACAGGGCCAAAAATAGTCGGCTGCTCCGGCGAAAGCTTCGCCAAAACACCAGAATCGATAGCACGGTCACGAACCGCACCAATCATAGAACCAGGAAGCTCAAGCTTCCCTGCAGAAAGAAAATCGTCAGCCATCACAAATCATCTCCTAGAATTATTGACAAGAGCATCCACAAACGCGACACCCTCACGTCGTTTAACATCATCAACGGGGGCACTCCCCGCAAGACGGCGCACACCCGCGCCACCACGACTATGGTCGATCAAACCCTTCAAAGCTTTCGCAGACTCGGCAAGCGACTCCTTATCGCCACCCGACAAGAAAGCGATCGCATCACTGGACAGGCCACACTCGGCAGCCACATCACGCTTCATACCCTCAAGAACAAACCCGTTGATCCTGTCTTCGAGTTCCTCATTCTTGCGACGAAGACCATCAATCACAGACCCCGCATCACCATCCGAGGCGCGAAGCTTCTCCAACTCAGCGAAATTACTTTTAGCACGAGACTCCCACTTACGGGCCTCAGCCTTCCAATCCGTGCCAGAAGAAGACTCCTCCTTCACGGAAACATCACCGGCATGATCATCGCCGGCAGCCTGCCCATCCTTCACAACATCAACAATGTCTCCACCCTTTCCGGGCTCAACAGTATCATTGTCAACATTCTGTTCCTCAACTTTTTGATCGGCCATAGCCTAACCTACACTCCTTGCGGAAAACAACACAACATTGTTGACCCCCGTGCGGGAGACAACCCTGTGCACCGATAACCGGCGGCGCACAACCGGAAACCATCATCTCATGTCGCCCACGGTACGCATAGCCTTCAAAATATTGCCAGGCGACTGCTGCAACCCATGATCATCAACCCACTCACGAGCCTTCTCATACGTCCTCTGATACTCGGCATCAGCCCTATTCGGTTCCCAAGGGCCAACAACCTCAACCACCGTACAACCACAATGATCATGATACTTCGAACCAAACGGACGCTTACCACCACGCTTATGACGCCGAGTATGACCAGTAGTGAGTGCCCTTTCTTTGGTCGTATAATCCGACCGCGTGGCAAGCATGGCACAAAAAGCACACGGATCACCATCCGTCACCCTGCGCCACGACCTGCCCTGCGCACCCGCAGACCACTCAACCGTGTCACGACCAGCATTCATGACAGCCCGATCAAAACCCGCCGCCATCGCATCAATCGTGTCATTCGCCCTATCCGGGTCACTCTCAAGAATCTTCATGGTCGAAAACGACCTAGCCAAAGCCGCCGCAGCATCAAACTCGTCATACACAATCAAACCCGGATCCACACCATTCAACCGGCGAAAATCCGACACAAACCTGGCAGCCAACGATGCCGAACCATCATGGCCGGCACGCTCCAACTCCACACACAAACGAACATACTGTGTGTCACTCATCCTGCCGGCACGCCACAAACGACCAAGCTCAGAATAATAGCCCGCATACTTCCCAGCAAACCTGACCGCCTCACGCTGATACTCAGTCGCCGCAAGCCTCGACATAGCCCCCGAAGCCATCGCCTATCAAACCTCGTTAGTTTGACGCGATATAGCCCCAGCCAGTGCCGCCAACGGATCCGACGACTCAGCACGATGACGCATCACAGCCTCAACCTGCACATCATCAAGCCCCAACATCTCTAACACCGTACGAGAATCAGCAGGCAAAATACCGGCACCAACAAGCTTCGTCACAGCATCAGCCGTAGCCGCCCGGGTAGGAGTCGAAGCATCACGCCAACGCAAACCCACATCACCAAAAAAATCGGCCTCATCAACACTCGAATCAAGCGCCTTGGCAGCCAGGAAACCAACCGACAGCCAGCCCTGACCAAACGATGTCTGCCTGCGTTCAGCACGCTTCACAAGCCGAGACTCCTCGGCAGCCAAAGCCTCCCCACTAGGTGGGTTAGATGTGATAAACCCGAAATAGCGTTCCGGAACAGCCGCCTCACCCGCAGTCAACTGCGCCAACAGTCTCATCTGATCCGAATACGGTGTAGGAGAATTGACAGGAAACGACCCCACATTCGGGGTGTCACCGTCATCATCCTTATCCACCGCCCACACAGAAGCCATCGACAGGACCCAGCCAGGCTGCGAAAACTCATCCGCACTCACACCCGTAACCCACCTTTGCGGGTAGGCGTAGAAGTCACGATTCACAGACTGCCCCAACAGTGTGCGCACAGCCTCATCCGTGTAAGCCCTAATCGACCTCGTAATCTCCGAACGGCCATCAATCCTAGAAGTACGGCGACGATTCACAACAGGCACCAACGGAACCGCACCCAACACATTCGGTATACGGCCCGTCTCAACCCATTCACGCGAACCACACCGCTCCACCTGAACAATCACATCAGGCAGCAACAACTCCGCCTCAACAACCTCAGGATCACACGTCTGCTGCACCACAAGGCCAGCATCCAGACGAGACCCGTCAGCCNNAANCTNNCCTGNGNAATCTCTTTGGCGACTGCGGACGAACCAACACCGACCCATCACCCTGGGGGATAACAGCCACAAACGACAACCCAAAAATCAGCGCATCCAAATGCACATCACACGACGCCGTAGCAAGCCGATTCGCCGCATACACACCATCCAGGCCGTAGCCGTCACCATTAGTCCAGCCAAGCCAATCCAGACGCTCCTCCAAAGCATCCACAGCTATACCAGGCCACGACACCACCGTTTGCACCCGCTGCAACTCCGGAGGAATAGCCACCCCCAAATCACGCACCCGGCTCGAGCCCTCATAGTAGCCCTCGATACGGCAATGCCACGAAGACAACCTTTGAATACGATCAAACATGCCCTCAATCAACGCCAACTCATCCGAGTTCATACCACAGACACCCGCTTCCTACCACTACGCTCCCGACGGCCACGACGAACACGTTTAGCCCCCAAAAACGCCAAAGACACAGCCTCCAAAGGAACCTCAGAACCATCCTTAAACGAGGAACCCCAACCCCACGCAGACCCCTTACGCTTCTGCACAGCCGACCTCACAGCAATATCCAACATGTCACGGCGAGAATCAGCACGAGGATGACTGATCACACCCGACCTGACACCCTCAAGAAACGCCTGACAAGCCTCCACATAAACGCCAGTATCAGCAACCACCACGCCACGGCCCGGAATACCACGATCCGTCAACGCCTTCTGCAACAACACCGCACCAGACCCGGCAACCATGATCCGGTCAGTATCACCCCAACGAACCGCCAACCAGTCAGCCAACCGGCCCACACCATCAACAATCGTCCCCGACAGGCCATCAATCACCTCAACATGAACCCCAGCATCAGTCCTGCCAGCACCAGCCAACGCGACACGATCCCCAGAACGAGAAAACGAGACACCAAACACTTTCCCGCCAACCAGACTCGCCTCATCCACCGCAGACTGAGCCCACTTATCCGCCGGTATCACAGACGCAGCAGACTGGCCACGATCCCACCAGCCAAGCCGCTCCCGAGCAAACCCGGCAGCAGACATCGACTCATGCTCATCCGAGACGGTCCCAAAATTCAGACGACGACCCAACGCCGGATTAGTGTCACCAGCCAACTTCCGCCACTGCCGCGACACATCATCCGGATCAGACTCGTCAGGAATCGAAAACTCCGTCCACGCAAACCTTTTACCACCCGACAAAGCCTGCCCACGCAAACGCAACACAACCGAACCATCCGCCAACGGCCCAGGCGGCGTACCCAAAAAAATCTGCTGCGGATCACCAGACGGGGCAGCACTTACCGTAGGAAGCAAAGCCTCCAACTGCTCATCCGACAACTCCTGAGCCTCATCACACACCAAATCATCAACCGTAAACCCGCGAGCAGAACCCCGGCTACGGGCCACAAACTCCACCGAACCCCAACCCGGACAACCACACTTACGCNCAAACGTGGCACAATCCGGATGATGCAACACAATAGCCTCCTGACCATTCGTCGCACGAATCGACTTCACCATACGATACAAGTCAGGAAACTGCCGCTCATTCTCAAAAAACGACCTCAACCGCATAAACGCCTTACGAGCNGACTTCAACTCGTGAGCCGTATGCAAAATACGACGACCCTGAATAGTCGCCTTAAACAACTCCACAACCTCAAGGATCGCATTCTTGCCATTCTGGCGAGGCACAAACACCCCACACACACCCGAAGCAAGCCTGCCATTACCACCGACAGCCAGCCAATCATCCAACACCTGCTGCTGCCACGGATCAGGCGTCAACCCATACGCACGACCCAACTCCCCAGCATCACCGCCAGCAGACACCGAATACGCCGCAGCCACCCGGTGACGAGGAACCTGAGACCCAACAACACCAGACACCTAATCAGGCCCCCTTGCGCTTCCTATACCGGTCAATCATCGCCACCGCAGAACCCCCACCACGGCCACCAGACGCCACATCAACCGAATACCGATCCAACATGCCCATAAAAGCCTTCACATGAGCACGCAAAGAAGCCACCAAATCCGCGCGACCCTCACGCCACACACAATCATGAATCACCGCAGCATCCATGAGAAACAGCCACTCCTCATCAGACACGTACTGCGCACGACTATCCTCACCCCACACACGCCACCAACGACGCGTCTCCCCACACCAATCACGACTATCAGGAAGCTCCGGCTGCACAACACTCACCACCAACATAAAAAGTCGACAAACAGACAAAACCACAAAAGGGAGGTATTTCACTAAGCCGTACGAGGTCTTGCACGGGTGTGCAGGGGGGTGTCCCCGGTGGGGGTTGGCGGGTTTTTCACCATGAAACAAGGTTTTTTGTGGTTTGTTGTTGGAACTTGATGTTTGGTTCGCTGCGATTGCCTTTGCTTCTGTTGCATGTTCTGCAGATGATTTGCCCGTTGTCGAGGGTGTTGAGTCCTCCCCTGCTGACGGGTGTGATGTGGTCGGCTTCGGGGCTGGTTGGCAGNTCNTGTGTGTCCCAGGTGATGGTNNCTCCGCAGAGTGGGCANNNGGTTTGGCCTTGCTGTNGGGCTTGGGTGATGAGTCGTTGCCGCCAGCGTCGGTGNGCGNNGGNTGGCNGTGCGGTTGGTGTGTGCCATCACGTCTCCAATCCTCGCCTAGCCCTGTACGGGTCTTATTTGCCTCTGTAACGGCCTGGAANGTGNTGGAGGTCGCTAGATGGTNATACCCTACCAGTGCCCTGCCGATCGATTCTGGGGGCTGTTTTGTTCGTTTGAGGGGGTGTTCTGTTTGTGCCGGGGTGTTTGTTTTCTCCACTACCCCCCTGGGTGTGAGAAAGATCACATCGCCCCCCAGCTGTGTTAAAAGAGAAGGACACGGAAGAAAAATGGGGGTGGGTGTGTGTTCGCGTTTCAAGGCTTAGCGCTTGGCGCTTGGCGGTGTAGGACACGGGCTAAGCGGGAACACCTGATAGGTTTTAAAGTCTTCTACATATAATATACACTTTAAGTCTCACCCGGTGTTAAGGGTGAGAGCGTGACACGCCGTACGCCTTCAGCCGAACACGCCAAGCCTGAAAGGGACACGGGTAGAGTAAGTGTGGGGAGTGTGCAACCGGGAGCGTGCGACCGGTGGTACACGAGTCACACGGCGAAAAGCCCATCAGCGCTGACGGTAAAAGGTTCCTCTTCTCCCCTGATGAAGAAAAGAAGAGAAGAGAGAAAGAACCAAAGAGAGTAGAGAAGTAAAGAAGTTAACCTCTTAGCTCTTCTAAAACTTTTATAACTTATAAGCTTTAAGACTTATAGGTATAATAATAAAGTTTAAGACTGATGGTTAACTTTAAGTATTTAAGGTCTTGAAAGCCTTATAGTTACTTTAAGTGTTTAAAGCTTTATGGTTATTTTAACTCTTTAAGTCTTAAACACTGATATTAAGTTTATATCCTTAAGTGCTAAGCCTTTAAGGTTTTATACTTAACTTAGGTGTTAAGTTTTAAAGCTTTAAACGTTTAACTGTTAAGGTTATATATTTACTTTAAGACTTTAAAGCTTTAATAGTAACTTAGATCTTTAAGTGCTAAGCCTTTAAGGTTTTAAAGTTACTTTAAGTACCTAAGACTGATGCCGAGCCCTTGAGGGGGCTCGGTGCTAAGCGTTAAGGTCTTAAGGGCTTAGCGCTAAGCCTTGAAGCTTTAAAGTGTTTGGT
>PEHZ01017727.1_pt1 | contig 20383 bp, 19 predicted proteins | sample 1430801 | NCBI WGS metagenome assembly PEHZ01 (sample SAMN07695258, study PRJNA407112) | Insect metagenome, whole genome shotgun sequencing project.
ACCCGGCTTCGTCAACCCGTCAAGCCTGGAATGATCACCCGACACCACCAACTCCAGCGTCGATAAACCATTCCACTTCAACGACAATTTCAACGATTCAAAAAAATTGATAGGCGCCACACGGCGATAATCCGGAGTAAACAATGTTACCTGCGGGACAAGACCAGCCATCAACTATTCACCAAGCCCTCAAAAACCTGTACTGCACCGACACAACAATGGCACCCAAACCAACCATCTCAATATTCACACTCTTAGAACCGCCAGGCGGGATAGGCGCAAACTCCCACTCCGTCAAACGATCCATCACATCCTCAAACCCATTCAACAACGCAGACTGTTTACGAGGATCCGTATCAATAGTAATCCAATCAAACTCCTCAACAGGATAATCCGAAGACACACGCAAACCATCAATCTGCACAGACCACGACTCCAAAGGACCCTCAACACGAATCACAGGCCACGCAGGCACATCACCCTTATTCGACAAATTATCCCAACCCGAACCAACACCAGGCGTCAACACAACAGGAAACGCTGTGCCATCCTTACCGACAGGGCCGCCACCCAACCAATCCTGAAGTTTCGCATTACTGAAACGAAACTTTTGCTCATCCCCATACCAAAACGGGTCATAGGCTGTCAAATGCAACAGATAGCGGGCATAGCCCCTATTCACCGGATCAACCGTAAACGTGTCATCCACCGAATCAAACCGGCACTTCAACACACGCTCACGACCAGAAGGGGTTTTAACAGACAACTCCCCCTCATTGCCAGGAGGAAACGCAGACCACAACTCGTCATAGGCTTTCAAAAAACCGTCACGAAACCCGCCCACAGGGTCCGGGTCGACACCCGACACCAACACCGGCAGCGTCACCTCGCGAGGCTTCACATTAAACCCGCGCCACTCCGAGCCGTGCACCCCAACATGTGTTTGAGAAAAATGCTCCACCTCGGGCACACCCAAGCCGCGCAGCGAATCATTCAACAACATGACAGGAGACGACCCCGTATAATCCGTCAAATGAAGCACACGCTCCGGATCATTACCAATCAACGGCAACATAGACCAGGTAACAGTCAAACCGGCACGATCAGACGGGTCAGGAAGAAACATGAACAACACCCCCAATCACACGTAAGCCAACGCGTTCAACGCGTCACGCTGCTGCCACTCAATCCGCTTCGCAAACTCGTTCGGATCACCATACGTAGGCCCATTCACATTCACCACAACACTCTTCTCGCTCATACGCTGATACCTGCCATACGGGGTAAACGAGCCCACAGACGAACGCACACCAAACCGGGCATCAACCGCATCAGGCAGCCGACCAGCCACACCCGACATCGCATCCAACGCCAAACCCGCATTCCCGGTGATCCCCTCAGCCAAACCGGCAACAACCTGCCGGCCAACCTGGTCACGAAACACCCGAGACGGGGAATGAATACCCAACACCGACTTCGCCGCATTAGCAACCTGAGAACCCATATTACGCACCGTATCCAGTAGGCCACTCATAGCATTCCGGATACCATTACCCAAACCAGACACCACATCACGGCCAGCAGACACCAACAAGGACCCCATATTACCAAGCGCACGCCGAATATTGCCAGGCAAATTCCGGAAAAAACCCAGCACACCATGCACACCACTAGACACAGCCGAGCCCATAGCGTGCATAGCAGAAGAAGCCGCACTCCGGGCACCATTAAACCCGCGCACAGCACCACTACGAACCCGAGACGCCATCGAACTGAAAAACCCGCCAACAGCAGACGCCACCGAAGACACAACACTCCGGATAGCATTCATCGCAGAAGAAACAGCGCCACGAGCCGCGTTAAAACCAGACCTCACATGGGAGGCAACCGACAAACCAAGCCGCGTAAAAAACCCCACAACCGCGGCAACACCGGCAGAAATGATCGACTTGAAACCGTTAATAAACGCCGACGTAAACGATTTGATATGATTCCAGCCATTCTGGATGGCCGTGCCCATAGACCTCACGCCAGACACTAAATGATTCACAATCCACGTAATAGTACGAAGAATAGCGCCAATAACCTTAGCCTCAAAAACGATAACCGCAGCATAAATCTTGGCAATGAATCCAATCACCGAAACATAAATCGGCATAACAACCGGAATAATACGGGCCACCACCTGTAGCACGGCACCAACAACCTGCACCACCACACGCATAATCGACATGATCACCGGTATCAGCGACCGGATCAGGCCAATAATCGGTGGCAGCACAGACATGACAGCACCCAAAATCTGTTGAATCACAGGCATCAAAACAGGCACCAACTGCATGATCACGCCAACAACCTGCCGTATCACAGCAACAACAGCCTGCAACACCGGCATCAACGCCGGCAACAACATGGCAGCAACTTGTGTCACCGCACCAATAATCTGCGTGATCACAGGAACCAGCCGGGCGACAAGCATACTAACCAAAGGCACAATCTGGGCAGCCAGCCCGGCAACCATACCGATAATCTGGCCGAACACTGGCGCCAACTGTGCCACCAGCCCCGCAACCAAACTAAACAGCGGCTGCACAGCGGCCATAATCTGCCCCAAAGCCTGGCCAACAACACCCACAAGCTGCATCACCGCGCACGGAACTGGGCATTCGTGGCAAACATGGCAGCAAACAAGCCGATCACAATACCAACAGGGCCACCCAAAGCGCGAAACACGCCACCAAGCCCCCCAGCGGCACCCTTCAAAGCACCAAACGACGGCAACAGATTCTTCAACGACACCGCCAACGGGGCAAACCCTGCAACAAGCTTCCCCACACCGGCAGCAACAATACCAAACACTGCGGTGCCGCCAGCAAACATGGCACCCAAATTCACTTTAGGGACCGGCAAATGCATTCTCGCAAAAATGCCCTTCAACTGCTCCACCTTGGCGCGCATCTGTGCATTCATTCTCGTGATCATGCCCGGCATACGGTTAATCCACGCCAAAATAGACGGCATCATACGCTGAATACCAGCATCGACGGCAGCAAACATCGGCTTCACAGAATCAGTGATAGATTTGATAACCGGATTCAACGCAACAAAAATCTGCCGCAACCCGTTAAGAAACGGCGCCATAGCCGTAGCACCAAGATAACCCAGGGCACCCTTAACATTCTTCATAGCGCCCTCAAACGTCTTACCAGACGCCTGCGCAGCACCACCCATGCCAAGCTTCATCGCAGCCGCAAACGTGGCAAAATCAATCTGCCCCTTCGACACCATCTGCGACACCTCAGCCGACGTTTTACCCGTCTGCCTGGCAAGCAAAGACAACACAGGCACACCAGCCATAGTAAGCTGCAACATGTCGTCACCCTGCAACTTACCGCGAGCCATAACCGACGTAAAAATAGCGCCCGTATCCTGAAACGACTTGCCAGAAATATAAGACACATCCGCGACAGTCTTCAACACATCAGTCATCTGACCGCCAGACTTCACACCAGAAGCAGACAACGCCGCCGCAGTCGAAGCCGCATCACCCAACGCATACGACGTACCAGTCACAGCCTCAATAGCCGAATTCATAATCGAAGACGTATCAGACGACGTGTGACCCAAACCAGTAAGTTTAGCCTGAGCCTCATCGATAGCCATCGCCCTAGCAATACCGCCACCAATAGTCACATCATAGATAGACTTGAGGCCCTTCTTAGCAACATTGATGGCACCCATCATCGCCGCGCCACCAAGCGCCAGCTTCATCCCGGAAGCAAAAAGACTACCCGAACGCTGACCCTCGGCCGGCATAACCCCGGAAAGCTGTTTACCAACATCAGACTTCAAACCAGGCATCTTCGTATACAACGACACATACGCGGAAGCAATCTCACCAGACATACACTATTCACCCCATAATATTAATCTCGCGAGACACCCCGCCACCGGCACGAACACGCGCCAAAATATCGTCCACCTGCCCAGACGTAAACCGGGCCCTACGCTCATCCGTAGGCCTCGCCACAGGCTCCGGCTGCCCCTCACTATTAGCAGACCTGTAATGATCCAGCATGTCCAGCACAGCCCACTCGCACCACTCAAACGGGCGCTGCCAACCATTCAGGTGGGCCGCCAACTGGCTCGACGTATCACCACACAACACGCCAGCCAGCCGGACAGCCTCACCCCAACACATCTGCGGGCCACCAACACTATAAACAGAAACACCAAATTTAGTGCGAAAATCGTATTCGATGGCCCCACGATAATCATCAATCAGGCCGTGGAGCCAAACTATTCCCCCAAAGAGGCACCCTTACCGTCAGGCTTATATTCCATCCACTCACGGAAAATCTCGGCCACACGAACCATAGGAAGCCCCTCCAAAGCCCCCACAGCATCAGCCGGGGCGGCAGCCTCCAACATAGAAAACATCACCTCAACCTGGGCGAAATCCGCAGACTCCCCCGACTGGGCAATCCTGGCGGCACGGCGAAAAACACGGGCAGGAACAGACTGAGCCGTCTCCTCCGCATCCGCCAACACCCAGCTACGGTCACCAATCTTCAACGTGAAACCTGTGTCACTCATCTATCAACAATCCCCTAAAATCGTGTATCAGTTCTCAGACGGCGGATTAGGATCCGGCTCAGACTCCGGAGGCTTAGGGGAAGGCGGAACCGGAGGAGTATCAGCTTTTAAAGCCGTCATCCACCCCCGACCAGACACCGCATCACCCTTCTTATTAATCTGGGCAGGATACGCCTTCAACGTCACACCATACCCGTACACCTCGCCATTCTTACCCTTAATCTCGTCACGATCGATCAACTCAACCTCAGGGAAATAGTAGCGAATAACCTGATCACCATCAATAATATCCATCAACAAGGCATGAACACCCGTCGTGGCACCCGGAGAAATATCGAACGAACCCGAATCGGCTCCGGCAGTAACCTTCGACTGCCAAAACAGTTCGATAACCTCCTTCTTAGACTCGATCAGCTGGAAAGAAATCTCGATAGACGACTCTGTAGCCACAGTGCGAACAACATCCGCATTCTGCCAAGCCTTCAAATCATCCGTTTTACGCTCCGGCTTAATCTTAAACCCGTCATCAGACAGATACCCTAAAGCTGTAAGCCCATCAGGAACCGTCTTCACACCATCAATAGTGTCACCGGCATGAGCTTTACCAATATAGACGTCACCCGTAACAGCAGAGCGAACATTAGACGCTTTACGTGTTCCAGCCATCATAACCCCCAAAAACAATATCAAACAAAAAACAAACAACAATATCAAAACAAAACGTTTACTCGGATTCGACAGGCCTACATATCAGCTCGAACAGCGAATACACATCAAAACGTGCACCATCCACCAGCAAATCAGGACCAGTAGACCGTTTACAATACACCACCGGGTCACCGTCCACCCCGTCAGCCAGAACAGCCTCAACACGACGCGCCAAAGACATAGCCCGATCAGGCGTATCAGAAAACACATTCACGCGCAAAAAAACACGCTCACGCACATGCAACTGTGGGCCACCATCCAACGCCAACCAGATCAGGTCACCCGTAAAATCATCGGGCACCGTCCCCACACAGGGTATCCCAGACAGCCAGCCATCATCCTTGAGCACGCGTTTAGCCCACACACGCGGATCACCGTAAACGATCACGACGCAGCCCCAATCGACCTNGCCAACGTGCCATGCTTCGCCTCAATACGCTTCCCACCCTTATAAGTGGTGCCAATCCTCGCCACAGCCTCAACACGGTGAACCTGCACCTCCGACGACAAACCATTACGGTATTGGGCCCTATCGAAAGCGTTACCGCCCACATTCGCCGAGGCCGCACGCCTAACCCGCTCGCCACGCTCAGCCAACACCGACTGCACCCCAGAAGACTTCAACACCTCACGAATACCCGGCAAGTTCAGCTTCACATTCACATCCTGAGCCACAATCTATCAGCCCTTCTTACGCTTCACATTGATCTGCGTGCCAGCATCCCAACCGGACATCGGATGATGCCACACCATAGGAGACCCGTCAGCCTCCCACACAACACCCCGGATACGCCACCTGCAACGATAATCAGCACCCACAACAGGCTGCTTGAAAAGCATCGACCAATGCTCATAGTCAGAGTCACGGCCGGCAGCCTCATCCTCCTGCGAAACGGAAGCATAGATGGCCACGTTATGATACACAGTCTCGACAGGCTTAGACCAATCTTCCACTTTGTCGCCAAGATCATCGACACGAACAGTCGGCTGAAGCATCACAACCGTTTCACCATAAGGAAAACTGGTCATATCATATCTCCCACAAAGGGCCAGCGTAGCCGTTAATATTAGACCCGCACGAGCAACCCTCACCCCACACCGTGGAACACACCTCAGAATGATTCACACTACTCCTCATGGTCGGTGTAATAGTGAACGCTTTACCAGCCCCACCATCACCCCCACACAGCTTCTTCAACGCAGCAATCTCAATCTCAGAAGGCCACAACAAATTCGTGGNNGTCNNTANNNNGNNTCNTCTGAGCGAAAGGACCCGCAGACTCATACTGCACCTGACCCGACACGCCAGTATCATTCCAGCGCAACAAAGCCCTACGCAGAATAGCCTTAGCCGCATCCTTGTATTTGAAATCCGGTTTAGCGATACAGGGGGCGACACTGACAGCCACAGCCTCCACATCGGCAATCATCGCCTCAAGCTTCTCTCTAGGAATATCGGCGAAAGGCTCAATATCCTCAGGCTTCAAAATGATACCCATCAACACCACCCCCTGCACACAGCATGAACATTATCGCAACAAATAGATCAGTTCTCAGCCGGCGGATTAGGCTTCGGGGCAGCCTTCTCCTTCACAACAGCAAACGAATCAAGCGACTCGATAGCCACATACAGCACAGCCTCGGCACGAACCATAACCTCATTATGGCCCTTCAGGTCACGCCCAGTCTGATCCGGATCGCCATACTCGATAAGCTCGATCGGGAAGTTACGCTGGAAACCCCAATGAACACGAGAGAAATCGCCAACAATAGCCTTAACACCAGAGGCAGGCGACATCTCCGGGGCGCCAGAAACAGTCGAAGAAGCACCAACATTCAAGCCACGCCAATTATCCAAACCGGCAAACCCGGCGGCAGGATACATAGGCTGACCGGCAAGCGGAGACCCCTTCGGATACACCTCAGTAGACAAGGCAAACGAGAACGCCGGATCCAAAGCAACCCCGTTAGGAACCTGCAAACCAGCCCCAGCAATAAGACCGACAGCCTTAACAAGATCGGTCGTAGCAGAATCCGTGGCATCAACAATATGCTTCGTCTTATCCAGCGAAGTATGCACAGCGGCAGCCGCTTTACCAGTGGCAGGATCAATACCATGGAAAGCAATCAGATCCACGGCGCGACCAATCGAAGCACCAAGAGCCGGGGAAATCAGATCCTGCAAAACACCCAGACGGTAATCAGCATCAGCCCACATAAACTCGTCCGAGACACGCTGCTGAGTCACAACCTTGATAGGCTGCGCAGTAAACGCCGAAACATCAACAGACGCGGAAGGCTTAACCTCGCCCTCACCAACAATCTTAGCGCGAGGAACACCACTAAACACGGCACCCTTAACAGGGCCAAAAATAGTCGGCTGCTCCGGCGAAAGCTTCGCCAAAACACCAGAATCGATAGCACGGTCACGAACCGCACCAATCATAGAACCAGGAAGCTCAAGCTTCCCTGCAGAAAGAAAATCGTCAGCCATCACAAATCATCTCCTAGAATTATTGACAAGAGCATCCACAAACGCGACACCCTCACGTCGTTTAACATCATCAACGGGGGCACTCCCCGCAAGACGGCGCACACCCGCGCCACCACGACTATGGTCGATCAAACCCTTCAAAGCTTTCGCAGACTCGGCAAGCGACTCCTTATCGCCACCCGACAAGAAAGCGATCGCATCACTGGACAGGCCACACTCGGCAGCCACATCACGCTTCATACCCTCAAGAACAAACCCGTTGATCCTGTCTTCGAGTTCCTCATTCTTGCGACGAAGACCATCAATCACAGACCCCGCATCACCATCCGAGGCGCGAAGCTTCTCCAACTCAGCGAAATTACTTTTAGCACGAGACTCCCACTTACGGGCCTCAGCCTTCCAATCCGTGCCAGAAGAAGACTCCTCCTTCACGGAAACATCACCGGCATGATCATCGCCGGCAGCCTGCCCATCCTTCACAACATCAACAATGTCTCCACCCTTTCCGGGCTCAACAGTATCATTGTCAACATTCTGTTCCTCAACTTTTTGATCGGCCATAGCCTAACCTACACTCCTTGCGGAAAACAATACAACATTGTTGACCCCCGTGCGGGAGACAACCCTGTGCACCGATAACCGGCGGCGCACAACCGGAAACCATCATCTCATGTCGCCCACGGTACGCATAGCCTTCAAAATATTGCCAGGCGACTGCTGCAACCCATGATCATCAACCCACTCACGAGCCTTCTCATACGTCCTCTGATACTCGGCATCAGCCCTATTCGGTTCCCAAGGGCCAACAACCTCAACCACCGTACAACCACAATGATCATGATACTTCGAACCAAACGGACGCTTACCACCACGCTTATGACGCCGAGTATNACCAGTAGTGAGTGCCCTTTCTTTGGTCGTATAATCCGACCGCGTGGCAAGCATGGCACAAAAAGCACACGGATCACCATCCGTCACCCTGCGCCACGACCTGCCCTGCGCACCCGCAGACCACTCAACCGTGTCACGACCAGCATTCATGACAGCCCGATCAAAACCCGCCGCCATCGCATCAATCGTGTCATTCGCCCTATCCGGGTCACTCTCAAGAATCTTCATGGTCGAAAACGACCTAGCCAAAGCCGCCGCAGCATCAAACTCGTCATACACAATCAAACCCGGATCCACACCATTCAACCGGCGAAAATCCGACACAAACCTGGCAGCCAACGATGCCGAACCATCATGGCCGGCACGCTCCAACTCCACACACAAACGAACATACTGTGTGTCACTCATCCTGCCGGCACGCCACAAACGACCAAGCTCAGAATAATAGCCCGCATACTTCCCAGCAAACCTGACCGCCTCACGCTGATACTCAGTCGCCGCAAGCCTCGACATAGCCCCCGAAGCCATCGCCTATCAAACCTCGTTAGTTTGACGCGATATAGCCCCAGCCAGTGCCGCCAACGGATCCGACGACTCAGCACGATGACGCATCACAGCCTCAACCTGCACATCATCAAGCCCCAACATCTCTAACACCGTACGAGAATCAGCAGGCAAAATACCGGCACCAACAAGCTTCGTCACAGCATCAGCCGTAGCCGCCCGGGTAGGAGTCGAAGCATCACGCCAACGCAAACCCACATCACCAAAAAAATCGGCCTCATCAACACTCGAATCAAGCGCCTTGGCAGCCAGGAAACCAACCGACAGCCAGCCCTGACCAAACGATGTCTGCCTGCGTTCAGCACGCTTCACAAGCCGAGACTCCTCGGCAGCCAAAGCCTCCCCACTAGGTGGGTTAGATGTGATAAACCCGAAATAGCGTTCCGGAACAGCCGCCTCACCCGCAGTCAACTGCGCCAACAGTCTCATCTGATCCGAATACGGTGTAGGAGAATTGACAGGAAACGACCCCACATTCGGGGTGTCACCGTCATCATCCTTATCCACCGCCCACACAGAAGCCATCGACAGGACCCAGCCAGGCTGCGAAAACTCATCCGCACTCACACCCGTAACCCACCTTTGCGGGTAGGCGTAGAAGTCACGATTCACAGACTGCCCCAACAGTGTGCGCACAGCCTCATCCGTGTAAGCCCTAATCGACCTCGTAATCTCCGAACGGCCATCAATCCTAGAAGTACGGCGACGATTCACAACAGGCACCAACGGAACCGCACCCAACACATTCGGTATACGNNCCNNCTCNNCCCANTCACGNGANCCACNCCGCTCNACCTGAACAATCACATCAGGCAGCAACAACTCCGCCTCAACAACCTCAGGATCACACGTCTGCTGCACCACAAGGCCAGCATCCAGACGAGACCCGTCAGCCGAAAACTTGCCTGTGCAATTCTTTGGCGACTGCGGACGAACCAACACCGACCCATCACCCTGGGGGATAACAGCCACAAACGACAACCCAAAAATCAGCGCATCCAAATGCACATCACACGACGCCGTAGCAAGCCGATTCGCCGCATACACACCATCCAGGCCGTAGCCGTCACCATTAGTCCAGCCAAGCCAATCCAGACGCTCCTCCAAAGCATCCACAGCTATACCAGGCCACGACACCACCGTTTGCACCCGCTGCAACTCCGGAGGAATAGCCACCCCCAAATCACGCACCCGGCTCGAGCCCTCATAGTAGCCCTCGATACGGCAATGCCACGAAGACAACCTTTGAATACGATCAAACATGCCCTCAATCAACGCCAACTCATCCGAGTTCATACCACAGACACCCGCTTCCTACCACTACGCTCCCGACGGCCACGACGAACACGTTTAGCCCCCAAAAACGCCAAAGACACAGCCTCCAAAGGAACCTCAGAACCATCCTTAAACGAGGAACCCCAACCCCACGCAGACCCCTTACGCTTCTGCACAGCCGACCTCACAGCAATATCCAACATGTCACGGCGAGAATCAGCACGAGGATGACTGATCACACCCGACCTGACACCCTCAAGAAACGCCTGACAAGCCTCCACATAAACGCCAGTATCAGCAACCACCACGCCACGGCCCGGAATACCACGATCCGTCAACGCCTTCTGCAACAACACCGCACCAGACCCGGCAACCATGATCCGGTCAGTATCACCCCAACGAACCGCCAACCAGTCAGCCAACCGGCCCACACCATCAACAATCGTCCCCGACAGGCCATCAATCACCTCAACATGAACCCCAGCATCAGTCCTGCCAGCACCNGCCAANGCNACNCGATCCCCAGAACGAGAAAACGAGACACCAAACACTTTCCCGCCAACCANACTCGCCTCATCCACAGCAGACTGAGCCCACTTATCCGCCGGAATCACAGACGCAGCAGACTGGCCACGATCCCACCAGCCAAGCCGCTCCCGAGCAAACCCGGCAGCAGACATCGACTCATGCTCATCNGANACNGTCCCAAAATTCAGACGACGNCCCAACGCCGGATTAGTGTCACCNGCCAACTTCCGCCACTGCCGCGACACATCATCCGGATCAGACTCGTCAGGAATCGAAAACTCCGTCCACGCAAACCTTTTACCACCCGACAAAGCCTGCCCACGCAAACGCAACACAACCGAACCATCCGCCAACGGCCCAGGCGGCGTACCCAAAAAAATCTGCTGCGGATCACCAGACGGGGCAGCACTTACCGTAGGAAGCAAAGCCTCCAACTGCTCATCCGACAACTCCTGAGCCTCATCACACACCAAATCATCAACCGTAAANCCGCGAGCAGAACCNCGGCTACGGGCCACAAACTCCACCGAACCCCAACCCGGACAACCACACTTACGCTCAAACGTGGCACAATCCGGATGATGCAACACAATAGCCTCCTGACCATTCGTCGCACGAATCGACTTCACCATACGATACAAGTCAGGAAACTGCCGCTCATTCTCAAAAAACGACCTCAACCGCATAAACGCCTTACGAGCCGACTTCAACTCGTGAGCCGTATGCAAAATACGACGACCCTGAATAGTCGCCTTAAACAACTCCACAACCTCAAGGATCGCATTCTTGCCATTCTGGCGAGGCACAAACACCCCACACACACCCGAAGCAAGCCTGCCATTACCACCGACAGCCAGCCAATCATCCAACACCTGCTGCTGCCACGGATCAGGCGTCAACCCATACGCACGACCCAACTCCCCAGCATCACCGCCAGCAGACACCGAATACGCCGCAGCCACCCGGTGACGAGGAACCTGAGACCCAACAACACCAGACACCTAATCAGGCCCCCTTGCGCTTCCTATACCGGTCAATCATCGCCACCGCAGAACCCCCACCACGGCCACCAGACGCCACATCAACCGAATACCGATCCAACATGCCCATAAAAGCCTTCACATGGCACGGATTGGAAGGCTGAGGCCCGTAAGTGGGAGTCTCGTGCTAAAAGTAATTTCGCTGAGTTGGAGAAGCTTCGCGCCTCGGATGGTGATGCGGGGTCTGTGATTGATGGTCTTCGTCGCAAGAATGAGGAACTCGAAGACAGGATCAACGGGTTTGTTCTTGAGGGTATGAAGCGTGATGTGGCTGCCGAGTGTGGCCTGTCCAGTGATGCGATCGCTTTCTTGTCGGGTGGCGATAAGGAGTCGCTTGCCGAGTCTGCGAAAGCTTTGAAGGGTTTGATCGACCATAGTCGTGGTGGCGCGGGTGTGCGCCGTCTTGCGGGGAGTGCCCCCGTTGATGATGTTAAACGACGTGAGGGTGTCGCGTTTGTGGATGCTCTTGTCAATAATTCTAGGAGATGATTTGTGATGGCTGACGATTTTCTTTCTGCAGGGAAGCTTGAGCTTCCTGGTTCTATGATTGGTGCGGTTCGTGACCGTGCTATCGATTCTGGTGTTTTGGCGAAGCTTTCGCCGGAGCAGCCGACTATTTTTGGCCCTGTTAAGGGTGCCGTGTTTAGTGGTGTTCCTCGCGCTAAGATTGTTGGTGAGGGCGAGGTTAAGCCTTCCGCGTCTGTTGATGTTTCGGCGTTTACTGCGCAGCCTATCAAGGTTGTGACTCAGCAGCGTGTCTCGGACGAGTTTATGTGGGCTGATGCTGATTACCGTCTGGGTGTTTTGCAGGATCTGATTTCCCCGGCTCTTGGTGCTTCGATTGGTCGCGCCGTGGATCTGATTGCTTTCCATGGTATTGATCCTGCCACTGGTAAAGCGGCTGCCGCTGTGCATACTTCGCTGGATAAGACGAAGCATATTGTTGATGCCACGGATTCTGCTACGACCGATCTTGTTAAGGCTGTCGGTCTTATTGCTGGGGCTGGTTTGCAGGTTCCTAACGGGGTTGCTTTGGATCCGGCGTTCTCGTTTGCCTTGTCTACTGAGGTGTATCCGAAGGGGTCTCCGCTTGCCGGTCAGCCTATGTATCCTGCCGCCGGGTTTGCCGGTTTGGATAATTGGCGTGGCTTGAATGTTGGTGCTTCTTCGACTGTTTCTGGCGCCCCGGAGATGTCGCCTGCCTCTGGTGTTAAGGCTATTGTTGGCGATTTCTCTCGTGTTCATTGGGGTTTCCAGCGTAACTTCCCGATCGAGCTTATCGAGTATGGCGATCCGGATCAGACTGGGCGTGACCTGAAGGGCCATAATGAGGTTATGGTTCGTGCCGAGGCTGTGCTGTATGTGGCTATCGAGTCGCTTGATTCGTTTGCTGTTGTGAAGGAGAAGGCTGCCCCGAAGCCTAATCCGCCGGCTGAGAACTGATCTATTTGTTGCGATAATGTTCATGCTGTGTGCAGGGGGTGGTGTTGATGGGTATCATTTTGAAGCCTGAGGATATTGAGCCTTTCGCCGATATTCCTAGAGAGAAGCTTGAGGCGATGATTGCCGATGTGGAGGCTGTGGCTGTCAGTGTCGCCCCCTGTATCGCTAAACCGGATTTCAAATACAAGGATGCGGCTAAGGCTATTCTGCGTAGGGCTTTGTTGCGCTGGAATGATACTGGCGTGTCGGGTCAGGTGCAGTATGAGTCTGCGGGTCCTTTCGCTCAGACGACACGGTCTAATACTCCCACGAATTTGTTGTGGCCTTCTGAGATTGCTGCGTTGAAGAAGCTGTGTGGGGGTGATGGTGGGGCTGGTAAAGCGTTCACTATTACACCGACCATGAGGAGTAGTGTGAATCATTCTGAGGTGTGTTCCACGGTGTGGGGTGAGGGTTGCTCGTGCGGGTCTAATATTAACGGCTACGCTGGCCCTTTGTGGGAGATATGATATGACCAGTTTTCCTTATGGTGAAACGGTTGTGATGCTTCAGCCGACTGTTCGTGTCGATGATCTTGGCGACAAAGTGGAAGATTGGTCTAAGCCTGTCGAGACTGTGTATCATAACGTGGCCATCTATGCTTCCGTTTCGCAGGAGGATGAGGCTGCCGGCCGTGACTCTGACTATGAGCATTGGTCGATGCTTTTCAAGCAGCCTGTTGTGGGTGCTGATTATCGTTGCAGGTGGCGTATCCGGGGTGTTGTGTGGGAGGCTGACGGGTCTCCTATGGTGTGGCATCATCCGATGTCCGGTTGGGATGCTGGCACGCAGATCAATGTGAAGCGTAAGAAGGGCTGATAGATTGTGGCTCAGGATGTGAATGTGAAGCTGAACTTGCCGGGTATTCGTGAGGTGTTGAAGTCTTCTGGGGTGCAGTCGGTGTTGGCTGAGCGTGGCGAGCGGGTTAGGCGTGCGGCCTCGGCGAATGTGGGCGGTAACGCTTTCGATAGGGCCCAATACCGTAATGGTTTGTCGTCGGAGGTGCAGGTTCACCGTGTTGAGGCTGTGGCGAGGATTGGCACCACTTATAAGGGTGGGAAGCGTATTGAGGCGAAGCATGGCACGTTGGCGAGGTCGATTGGGGCTGCGTCGTGATCGTTTACGGTGATCCGCGTGTGTGGGCTAAACGCGTGCTCAAGGATGATGGCTGGCTGTCTGGGATACCCTGTGTGGGGACGGTGCCCGATGATTTTACGGGTGACCTGATCTGGTTGGCGTTGGATGGTGGCCCACAGTTGCATGTGCGTGAGCGTGTTTTTTTGCGCGTGAATGTGTTTTCTGATACGCCTGATCGGGCTATGTCTTTGGCGCGTCGTGTTGAGGCTGTTCTGGCTGACGGGGTGGACGGTGACCCGGTGGTGTATTGTAAACGGTCTACTGGTCCTGATTTGCTGGTGGATGGTGCACGTTTTGATGTGTATTCGCTGTTCGAGCTGATATGTAGGCCTGTCGAATCCGAGTAAACGTTTTGTTTTGATATTGTTGTTTGTTTTTTGTTTGATATTGTTTTTGGGGGTTATGATGGCTGGAACACGTAAAGCGTCTAATGTTCGCTCTGCTGTTACGGGTGACGTCTATATTGGTAAAGCTCATGCCGGTGACACTATTGATGGTGTGAAGACGGTTCCTGATGGGCTTACAGCTTTAGGGTATCTGTCTGATGACGGGTTTAAGATTAAGCCGGAGCGTAAAACGGATGATTTGAAGGCTTGGCAGAATGCGGATGTTGTTCGCACTGTGGCTACAGAGTCGTCTATCGAGATTTCTTTCCAGCTGATCGAGTCTAAGAAGGAGGTTATCGAACTGTTTTGGCAGTCGAAGGTTACTGCCGGAGCCGATTCGGGTTCGTTCGATATTTCTCCGGGTGCCACGACGGGTGTTCATGCCTTGTTGATGGATATTATTGATGGTGATCAGGTTATTCGCTACTATTTCCCTGAGGTTGAGTTGATCGATCGTGACGAGATTAAGGGTAAGAATGGCGAGGTGTACGGGTATGGTGTGACGTTGAAGGCGTATCCTGCCCAGATTAATAAGAAGGGTGATGCGGTGTCTGGTCGGGGGTGGATGACGGCTTTAAAAGCTGATACTCCTCCGGTTCCGCCTTCCCCTAAGCCTCCGGAGTCTGAGCCGGATCCTAATCCGCCGTCTGAGAACTGATACACGATTTTAGGGGATTGTTGATAGATGAGTGACACAGGTTTCACGTTGAAGATTGGTGACCGTAGCTGGGTGTTGGCGGATGCGGAGGAGACGGCTCAGTCTGTTCCTGCCCGTGTTTTTCGCCGTGCCGCCAGGATTGCCCAGTCGGGGGAGTCTGCGGATTTCGCCCAGGTTGAGGTGATGTTTTCTATGTTGGAGGCTGCCGCCCCGGCTGATGCTGTGGGGGCTTTGGAGGGGCTTCCTATGGTTCGTGTGGCCGAGATTTTCCGTGAGTGGATGGAATATAAGCCTGACGGTAAGGGTGCCTCTTTGGGGGAATAGTTTGGCTCCACGGCCTGATTGATGATTATCGTGGGGCCATCGAATACGATTTTCGCACTAAATTTGGTGTTTCTGTTTATAGTGTTGGTGGCCCGCAGATGTGTTGGGGTGAGGCTGTCCGGCTGGCTGGCGTGTTGTGTGGTGATACGTCGAGCCAGTTGGCGGCCCACCTGAATGGTTGGCAGCGCCCGTTTGAGTGGTGCGAGTGGGCTGTGCTGGACATGCTGGATCATTACAGGTCTGCTAATAGTGAGGGGCAGCCGGAGCCTGTGGCGAGGCCTACGGATGAGCGTAGGGCCCGGTTTACGTCTGGGCAGGTGGACGATATTTTGGCGCGTGTTCGTGCCGGTGGCGGGGTGTCTCGCGAGATTAATATTATGGGGTGAATAGTGTATGTCTGGTGAGATTGCTTCCGCGTATGTGTCGTTGTATACGAAGATGCCTGGTTTGAAGTCTGATGTTGGTAAACAGCTTTCCGGGGTTATGCCGGCCGAGGGTCAGCGTTCGGGTAGTCTTTTTGCTTCCGGGATGAAGCTGGCGCTTGGTGGCGCGGCGATGATGGGTGCCATCAATGTTGCTAAGAAGGGCCTCAAGTCTATCTATGATGTGACTATTGGTGGCGGTATTGCTAGGGCGATGGCTATCGATGAGGCTCAGGCTAAACTTACTGGTTTGGGTCACACGTCGTCTGATACGTCTTCGATTATGAATTCGGCTATTGAGGCTGTGACTGGTACGTCGTATGCGTTGGGTGATGCGGCTTCGACTGCGGCGGCGTTGTCTGCTTCTGGTGTGAAGTCTGGCGGNCAGATGACNGATGTGTTGAAGACTGTCGCNGATGTGTCTTATATTTCNGGNAAGTCGTTTCAGGATACGGGCGCTATTTTTACGTCNGTNATGGCTCGCGGTAAGTTGCAGGGNGANGACATGTTGCAGCTTACNATGGCNGGTGTNCCTGTGTTGTCTTTGCTTGCCAGGCAGACGGGTAAAACGTCGGCTGAGGTGTCGCAGATGGTGTCGAAGGGGCAGATTGATTTTGCCACGTTTGCGGCTGCGATGAAGCTTGGCATGGGTGGTGCTGCGCAGGCGTCTGGTAAGACGTTTGAGGGCGCTATGAAGAATGTTAAGGGTGCCCTGGGTTATCTTGGTGCTACGGCTATGGCGCCGTTTCTTAACGGGTTGCGGCAGATTTTTGTTGCGTTGAATCCGGTTATCAAATCTATCACTGATTCTGTGAAGCCGATGTTTGCTGCCGTCGATGCTGGTATTCAGCGTATGATGCCGTCTATTTTGGCGTGGATTAACCGTATGCCGGGCATGATCACGAGAATGAATGCACAGATGCGCGCCAAGGTGGAGCAGTTGAAGGGCATTTTTGCGAGAATGCATTTGCCGGTCCCTAAAGTGAATTTGGGTGCCATGTTTGCTGGCGGCACCGCAGTGTTTGGTATTGTTGCTGCCGGTGTGGGGAAGCTTGTTGCAGGGTTTGCCCCGTTGGCGGTGTCGTTGAAGAATCTGTTGCCGTCGTTTGGTGCTTTGAAGGGTGCCGCTGGGGGGCTTGGTGGCGTGTTTCGCGCTTTGGGTGGCCCTGTTGGTATTGTGATCGGCTTGTTTGCTGCCATGTTTGCCACGAATGCCCAGTTCCGTGCCGCGGTGATGCAGCTTGTGGGTGTTGTTGGCCAGGCTTTGGGGCAGATTATGGCCGCTGTGCAGCCGCTGTTTAGTTTGGTTGCGGGGCTGGTGGCACAGTTGGCGCCAGTGTTCGGCCAGATTATCGGTATGGTTGCCGGGCTGGCTGCCCAGATTGTGCCTTTGGTTAGTATGCTTGTCGCCCGGCTGGTTCCTGTGATCACGCAGATTATTGGTGCGGTGACACAAGTTGCTGCCATGTTGTTGCCGGCGTTGATGCCGGTGTTGCAGGCTGTTGTTGCTGTGATACGGCAGGTTGTTGGCGTGATCATGCAGTTGGTGCCTGTTTTGATGCCTGTGATTCAACAGATTTTGGGTGCTGTCATGTCTGTGCTGCCACCCATTATTGGCCTGATCCGGTCGCTGATACCGGTGATCATGTCGATTATGCGTGTGGTGGTGCAGGTTGTTGGTGCCGTGCTACAGGTGGTGGCCCGTATTATTCCGGTTGTTATGCCGATTTATGTTTCGGTGATTGGATTCATTGCCAAGATTTATGCTGCGGTTATCGTTTTTGAGGCTAAGGTTATTGGCGCTATTCTTCGTACTATTACGTGGATTGTGAATCATTTAGTGTCTGGCGTGAGGTCTATGGGCACGGCCATCCAGAATGGCTGGAATCATATCAAATCGTTTACGTCGGCGTTTATTAACGGTTTCAAGTCGATCATTTCTGCCGGTGTTGCCGCGGTTGTGGGGTTTTTTACGCGGCTTGGTTTGTCGGTTGCCTCCCATGTGAGGTCTGGTTTTAACGCGGCTCGTGGCGCTGTTTCTTCTGCGATGAATGCTATCCGGAGTGTTGTGTCTTCGGTGGCGTCTGCTGTTGGCGGGTTTTTCGGTTCGATGGCGTCTCGGGTTCGTAGTGGTGCTGTGCGCGGGTTTAATGGTGCCCGGAGTGCGGCTTCTTCTGCTATGCACGCTATGGGCTCGGCTGTGTCTAGTGGTGTGCATGGTGTGCTGGGTTTTTTCCGGAATTTGCCTGGCAATATTCGGCGTGCGCTTGGTAATATGGGGTCCTTGTTGGTGTCTGCTGGCCGTGATGTGGTGTCTGGTTTGGGTAATGGTATCCGGAATGCTATGAGTGGCCTACTGGATACGGTGCGTAATATGGGTTCTCAGGTTGCTAATGCGGCGAAGTCGGTGTTGGGTATTCATTCCCCGTCTCGGGTGTTTCGTGACCAGGTTGGCCGGCAGGTTGTTGCCGGTTTGGCTGAGGGGATCACCGGGAATGCGGGTTTGGCGTTGGATGCGATGTCGGGTGTGGCTGGTCGGCTGCCTGATGCGGTTGATGCCCGGTTTGGTGTGCGTTCGTCTGTGGGCTCGTTTACCCCGTATGGCAGGTATCAGCGTATGAGCGAGAAGAGTGTTGTGGTGAATGTGAATGGGCCTACGTATGGTGATCCGAACGAGTTTGCGAAGCGGATTGAGTGGCAGCAGCGTGACGCGTTGAACGCGTTGGCTTACGTGTGATTGGGGGTGTTGTTCATGTTTCTTCCTGACCCGTCTGATCGTGCCGGTTTGACTGTTACCTGGTCTATGTTGCCGTTGATTGGTAATGATCCGGAGCGTGTGCTTCATTTGACGGATTATACGGGGTCGTCTCCTGTCATGTTGTTGAATGATTCGTTGCGCGGTTTGGGTGTTCCCGAGGTGGAGCATTTTTCTCAAACACATGTTGGGGTGCACGGCTCGGAGTGGCGCGGGTTTAATGTGAAGCCTCGCGAGGTGACGCTGCCGGTGTTGGTGTCGGGTGTCGACCCGGACCCTGTGGGCGGGTTTCGTGACGGTTTTTTGAAAGCCTATGACGAGTTGTGGTCTGCGTTTCCTCCTGGCAATGAGGGGGAGTTGTCTGTTAAAACCCCTTCTGGTCGTGAGCGTGTGTTGAAGTGCCGGTTTGATTCGGTGGATGACACGTTTACGGTTGATCCGGTGAATAGGGGCTATGCCCGCTATCTGTTGCATTTGACAGCCTATGACCCGTTTTGGTATGGGGATGAGCAAAAGTTTCGTTTCAGTAATGCGAAACTTCAGGATTGGTTGGGTGGCGGCCCTGTCGGTAAGGATGGCACAGCGTTTCCTGTTGTGTTGACGCCTGGTGTTGGTTCGGGTTGGGATAATTTGTCGAATAAGGGTGATGTGCCTGCGTGGCCTGTGATTCGTGTTGAGGGTCCTTTGGAGTCGTGGTCTGTGCAGATTGATGGTTTGCGTGTGTCTTCGGATTATCCTGTTGAGGAGTTTGATTGGATTACTATTGATACGGATCCTCGTAAACAGTCTGCGTTGTTGAATGGGTTTGAGGATGTGATGGATCGTTTGACGGAGTGGGAGTTTGCGCCTATCCCGCCTGGCGGTTCTAAGAGTGTGAATATTGAGATGGTTGGTTTGGGTGCCATTGTTGTGTCGGTGCAGTACAGGTTTTTGAGGGCTTGGTGAATAGTTGATGGCTGGTCTTGTCCCGCAGGTAACATTGTTTACTCCGGATTATCGCCGTGTGGCGCCTATCAATTTTTTTGAATCGTTGAAATTGTCGTTGAAGTGGAATGGTTTATCGACGCTGGAGTTGGTGGTGTCGGGTGATCATTCCAGGCTTGACGGGTTGACGAAGCCGGGT
>PEHZ01001595.1_pt1 | contig 19442 bp, 36 predicted proteins | sample 1430801 | NCBI WGS metagenome assembly PEHZ01 (sample SAMN07695258, study PRJNA407112) | Insect metagenome, whole genome shotgun sequencing project.
GTACAAGGCCAGCCTGGTTACCACCAACACCATGCAGCCGGACAAGTACGGTGTGATGTCAGCCGCGACTGAGTTTCTCATTTACAACGACGGCCCGAACTTCGCCATGCGGATGTACAAGGCCAGCCTGGTTACCACCAACACCATGCAGCCGGACAAGTACGGTGTGATGTCGGCGGGACGCTACGCGTTTATCATCCTTCCGCCGCTGGGCATGATGTCAGCAGGGCGGCAGGTGTTCATCGTCAGCCAGGTAGAAACAGGCGCGCCGGTCAATACGTATCAGGTATTCAGCCTCGCCGCTCAAAAGGCAGACTGGCCTCCGGTTGAAGGCACGATCTCGAAGTCCAGCGACATTCAGGTTGCCCAGCTTGTCGGCGTGAAGAATACCGATAACGCTTTCCGCTGGTCGCAGACTCGCGTTGCTGAGATGCCAATTCTGGCGCTTATGGCTCGCCCGGTAACCAATCCGATTTCCTATAACATGGTGGCCCGCGTTGCCGAGCAGGTGCTGCGCGCCAGCCCGATCGATACGCAGTCATGGAAGTCCTTAGCCTCGCTCGCCAGCCTGACGCTTATCTCCCTCGATCGAGTGCCGGTACCGACGTCCGGTTCTTTCGTTGGCGAGTACACGTCAATGGCGCTGGTGGCTAAGCCGATGGGCGGGATGCCGAAGTCCGCGACGATGGACCTGCAGGTAGCCAACCTTGCACTGCAGAAGCGCGTTGACCTGTTCCCTCGATCCAAAACCACGGTGCTGCAGAATGCCACGCTGGTTCTGCGTCCGAACACTCAACCGCTGGCGCGTGGGCCGGTGCTGGCTGCTGAGAGCTTCACGCTGGCGCTGCAGGCCAACCCGATGCCGCCGATGAATGACCCGGCCTACCACCAGCCAGCAGACGTGTCGCAGGACTTCCAGCTTACCCTGATGAAACAGGCGCTGGCCTTCCCGTGGGTCGGCGTTGAGCATTCAGGGCAGGCCGCGATCAAGGTGCTGCAGAAGTCGGTGCTGGAACCGGTATACGGCGTGCAGCATGACAAGCTGCTGACTACGCTGGTGCTGCAGTCCAGCCCGATGCAGAAACCGGGCAGCATGTCCGGCGCTAACATGCCGTGGATCAGGACGACGGTTCTGCTGGGCAGCGCCTACCCGTCAGCCGCTGGCATCCGGTCAATGACGCGGGCCAGTCAAGCGGCGCTGGAGTGGTTGCTGCGCGCGGATTACCAGAAGCCCGGGGACGTTGTTGCCGGTACCAAATTCAGCTATTACCGCACGCTGGACATCCTCTCCGTGGTATCGAAGCGCGAGCCTCTCCCGCTGTCCAAAACCCGGGTGCCTGAGATGGTGCTGCTAACCACCATGCACGCACTCTACGATCCGCCGATGAAGGTTTTTAACGACGGCCTGTTTGTCTCGCTTATCGCTGAGCAGGTGATGACCGTCGAGCAGTACCCGTCTACCGGGGAGCCGGTGTCTCAGATGACCGTGACCAGCGTTGTCGAGCAGGTTGTTGAGACTGACCTCACATTCCCGGATAAAGGGTATTCGATTTCCGATCTGCAGGTCTCCCAGCTTGTCGAGCAACTGGCGACCGAGGACACCACGTTCCCGGATAAGGACCTCGGCCAGTCGAAACTACATGTCTCTCAGGTCGTCGAGCAATTAGTTGTCGGGGATAATTCTTTCCCTGACAAAGACCTGGTGCAGTCGCAGCTTTCCGTAACGCAAATTGCCGAAACAGTCGCCGTAAGTGCAGATGACTACCCGCCAAAAGGCATGGTACAGTCGGCACTGGTTGTTACCTCCCTGGTGGAAAACGTCGTTTCACGCGATACTTTCCCCGACAAGGATGTGCCGCAAAGTAAAATCTCCGTGTCTCAGGTTGCCGAGGTTATTATGGCAGTCGATGATTCGATGAAAGGAATGCCGCAATACCAGGGACGACGCAAGCCAACTATCTTTGTGCAAATTGTGTATTAGGGAGGCAATGGTGACCGACGAAATCCAGGTGGTCAGACCGAGCCGAGGCGTATCAGTGCATAGCTTTATGGGTATGCTGCCGTTCATGTTGACGGTGGTATGCCTGTTCGGTTCGTGCATCATGTATATCTCGGCACTTGACGCTAAGAACGACCGCAACGCTGAGAATATTGCGGGCCTTCGCAGCGATATGAAAGATCTGGAGACACGCACCAACGGCAAGATCGACGAGCAAGCCCGCCGCAGTGAGACCCAGTATCAAAACATCCGAGCCGACATGCAGGAGGTCAACCGAAAACTTGACCAACTAATCATGACCGGCAACCGATCTAAATAGGGATATAGACGATGACTACACCCCGCGGTATCAGGAACAACAACCCCGGCAACATCGAATGGGGATCACCCTGGCAAGGATTAGTCCCTGCCGACTCGCGTACCGACTCGCGTTTCTGCCAGTTTACCGACGCCGCCTTTGGCATCCGGGCGCTGGCGATAACGCTGATCACCTATCAGGACAAACGCCGCGCCGCTGACGGCTCACCGATTGACACGGTGTACGAAGCGATCGAGCGCTGGGCACCACCTATCGAGAACAACACCAAAGCCTACGCTGACGCGGTAGCCGAGGACGTCACGAAAGCGGCGTGCCTGGCGAAAGCTGAAACGGCGGCAGCGGCAATCTCGGGTAGCGTATGCCGTAAGATCGGGCCGCACGACATCGTGGACTTCCATGACCACGACGTTATGTTTGGCCTGGTGAGCGGCATCATCAACCATGAAAATGGCAACGGCCCTAAAGATACGCTGAATACGTGGTACAGCGACGACGTTATCAACGAAGGTCTGCGACGTGCAGGGATTGTGATGAAGAAGAAAACGGTAGCCGGAGTGCCGGTCACAAAGGAAACCGCTGCTGCTGGTACGGCGGCTGTAGTTGGCGTGGGTCAGATTGTGGATGTGATCCCGCAGGTATCGGCAGCGATCGACAAATCGCAGGATAACCTGACCTCCGGCGACTGGGTACGCATCACCCTCGGGGTGGTGACCATCGGCATCGCGGTATTCGTCGCGTACTCGCAGTACAAGAAGCGGCAGGCTGGCGCGGTATGATGGAAGCCATCTGGCTGAAAATCAGAAAGGCGGTGGCGGTGGCGATAGCTGCCGCTTTTTTCCTTCTGCTGGGTGGTACCTTCCTGTACGGTCGCAGGAGCGGCGCAGCAGACGAACGCGAGCAAAACCTCACCGATGACCTGAAAGCCTCGGAGAAGCGCGAGGAGGCCCGCAGAATTGAGAATGAAACGGTTAAGGAGGTCGAGCGTCATGTTGACCAGATGGATGATAAGCGCGTTGATACTGAGCTTGATAAGTGGATGCGCGACTAAGGTGGTGCCTGGAAACTTCTGTGAGCAGGCCCGCGCGATATTCCCGAGCCGGGATGACGTGCTGACCAGCGAGACTAAGCGCCAGATACTGCAGCATAACGAGATGGGCGCGGCTCTATGCGGATGGTCCCCCTCTCCGCGCCCGAATCCCGTTACACATTAACTATGCTGGGGCGACGCCCCGGCTTTCAACTCTGCCACTTCCGTTCTCAGCTTCTCGATCACCACGTACATATGCCGCAATTCTTCGTGATACTGGCGTCGGATTTGCCAGATGTAGCCGACTGAAATCAACCCGGCGATCGATGCCCCGATTAGCATGGCGATCACACTCATTGTTTCAAACATGGCCCGTTCCTTTTTTAGTGGTTATAGGTGACCCTGAACTCATTTTTAAGTACGCCGTTGGACTCAACTTGATACACCCCACCACGGCATAATAAATCCAGGACATATGCGCGCTGGTCAGTCAGGTCCAGCGTATACCCTTCGTGGGTGGCGACCATTTTCACAAGGACCGCCTTACCCGGGTTAAGTATCGCCTGCGATTTAACGACATCCGCGAGGCGTCGAGCGTACAAGTCACGATGACGGTTGCCGGCTTCCCAGTAGTCGCCCGGGTTAACGATGGCAGCGATGTCGTCCTGGTAGTCAGGCTCAGGCGTTTTGACCATCACATTCTGCATCCTGTTCACCATGATAATCAGATCCTCGACAATAGCGGGCGGGGTAGTGTAAAGATTCAGCGGATTCTGATACCGGGTAAGCTGCTGCTCCACACTTTCACGAAACTTCGCCAGCAATTCAGGACTATACGCATCCTTTGGTATAAAGCAGTAGAGCGCCCGTTTCGCTTCGTTAGCGGCCTGAGGCGCTGCCTTGCAACCGCTCAGCGATTCGAATTGTTTCGCTGCGTTATCAAAGTCTGCGTCAGCCCGGGCGGTGGAGTCAATACGGCGGAGGTGCATGATCATCCCGGCGATGTAGTTAATTGCCCCGAGGAGTTCGCGCTCCTGACGCTCGAAGGTAGGGAGGCCGCGGGCCTCGGTGATCTTTTTAATGGCCTGATACGCCAGCCCGCCATCGGTATTCAGCAGGGCGGAGATAGCCATCATCGGCTGCTCCATGAAGTCCAGGCTTCCGCCCTGCGCGTGACGCTCGGCACCCTTGCCCTCGCTGGCCTGCTTAAATGCTGCATCGAGGACGTCTTTCAGTACGCGGTAATTCTCGTTCATCGTGGTTTCCTTGTGTTGGTTTACCGACATCTTAACGACAAGCAAACCGCATGTCAAATAAATCGCGCAAAACAAAAACCCCCTTTCGGGGGCCGGTCAATGCTGACCACTTTAATACCGTCATCCACGCCTTCGATTACAAATCATTAAACGATTCAATCCAGACTCTACGATCTTCCGCAAAGGCGGGCAATAGCGGCGCGCCTAATTCACGTAGCCGGTCGCGATGGATAGCCAGCACCGGAGGCGCGCCTTCTTCGTGACGCTGGTAGAAACGGCGCGAGAAGATCAGCAACGACGATGCAAAGCCGGACGACTGAGGCTTAACGCCGTTGGCCCACACCGGTAGCTGGAAGGTAATTCGCCCCTTGATGTTGATGATCGTGTCAGCCTGGAAGTCGGTTAGCTCGTCAGGCCACCAGCTTTCACTCGGGGCGTGCTTCGTCAGCAGGCAGATGTTCGCGCCCTTGTCGCGCTCCTCCTTCACCTTCTTCATGATGTTAATCATGCCGGTATAAGGCGCGTTGTCGTACTCAAACGGTCGGCTGTACGGTGGATTGCCGTAGCACCACGCGCCAGCGCCGCCATGCGTCAACGAATCTTCATACCAGTCCTGCACCAGCGCGTTGTTAGCCTGGCTGTAGTAATGGTCACATTTGGAGTTCTGCCCGTCGGTAAACAGGTCGATAGCGAATCTGCTTCCGTTGGTAACGAACGCCTCGATACCGCAAAACTCCAGGTCCGGCGTCCGCCACTGGTCCCCGATCTCTTTGAGGTCGTGGAAGTCCTGCATCTTAATGTCGATCAGCTTTTCCAGATACGGATTCATAGGCTTGTCGGTCATTGCGCACCTGCCAGTTTGCCGAGGCGCTCCTCCAGTTGCCACCACTCCTGTTTGCGGGCATCCATGCCGTCCTGCATGATGTCCACCCGGCACGGCAATTTAGTCAGCGTTGCGAAAATGCGGTGCTCGTCGCTGGTGCCTTTGCGGATGATCGCCGTCTGTGCTGCCCAGCGCAGCGTCAGGGTCGGGTGCTGGTTAACCTTATGCTCGATACGCTCTTTGAAGGTGATGAAGTTCCCCATTACTCTACTCCGTATTGTTTTTTCAGTTTATCGAGTTCGATCTGCAGCAGTTGCATCTGGTAGACCGCCTCTCCGTGTTTCGATTCGCTGGCCTGCAGTTGCTGGCGCAGGCTACCCAGTTGGCTCATAACCGAGATGTGCGCGCTGCAGGCCTTCTCATACTGCAGGTACAACGCCTGAGCGATAGTGCCATGACCAAACTGCCCGTCAGTCACTATCTCCGGGAGGATCTGATCGTCCGTGAACGGGGTCACCGTCCTGATCAGCTTTAGCGCCGCTGCCTGCTGTGCTTCGTTCAGAATTGACATAGCCACTCCAGTGATAACGCAGGTCGTATTTGACCTGACCGATAAAGCCTGACACGTAGCGCCAGGTGTTCCGACATCCAAAGTAAAACCCGCGCGCCTGGAAGTAAACGAAGATGAATGGCGTGGCGATCAGCACCATCACCACGGACGCAAAAACCAGCGTCCAGTATCTCACCGCAGCCACGATCGGATCTCCATGCGGGCAGGGAAGCCCGGAGTCAGCACCTGCGATCGCCAGTAGTCGTAGTTATGCTTGTCCATGATGCTCAGAGCTTTCGCGACCTCCGCGTGCGTGCAGGCCACCCGCTTAATCCCGAGGTTAGCCATCTCGTCGAGTTCGATGACGTGCTCCGGGTTAATCTCGATGCGCAGCGCCCGCCATTGAGTCGGCATACCCAGCATGACGTCAACCATGCGGCGGGCAGTGCCGGAGTCCGGCGCGAACACCAGCACGTTAATCGCGCGGTTAGGCGTGTGGTCGGTAATGTCCTGCACGCGGGCGACATACGCCTCCAGGTAAGGCGCGGTACCTGCAGTAACGCGTTGCTTAACTGGGGTAATCTTCATTTCAGCGCACTCCGGTTTATCTTCGTTAACGGCCCATGACAGGCCGCATCTCCCACAACACATTTCATCGTTAACGCGTACTGCTTTGCAGTCCTGGCTGGCGCGCATAGGTTAAGAACTCCTCTAAGGTACGGAATACCGGGATGTTGCAGGTATTGGCGACACTGACCTCGCCCTTCGTGCCGGACGAGAAGATGTCGGCATCAGGCTGGGTCAGCAGCACCGCGTCGCATTTCAGCATGAGATTCATGGTGCCATCGAGGTAATACTGATCGCTGACATTAGGCAGGACCGAATCGAAATGCTCGGTGTTGGTATGCGGCACCATCGGGTACCACTCACCGTTTAATTCGGTGAATGATTTCTCCACCAGATCGAGCGCACGCCCACGCGCTGCTGCGATATTGATGTCAATCCCTGCGCGGGTCGCCGCACGGTACGGGCCAGCGATATAAACGAGTTTCATTTTAGTGGTCATTACAGGATTCCATTGTCGATTTGGTCATTGGTCGGCTTCGCGTAGATCTGCTGGTGGAATGGCAGGGTCTGGTCCCATGCCACGCCGCCGTAGATACCGAAGTCAGGGAAGCGCTTACGGCTGTAAGTGCAGTAAATCGGGTGCTTGTCATCGCGCCATGCGTCGCACTGCAGCATGAAGCCCATCTCGTCCTGCGCGCTGTAGAGCGGCATCATCCAGATCGGGCCATCTTTGCTGCCGTTTGTCCAGCCAGCGGACATCATCGCACGCATAAGGTCAGCGCGTCGCATACCGAGGTCAATCGTGTCTTTGAAGGCGCGGGCATTCTCCAGCGGGCAGGCGTAGAGGCCGACGAAGTGCAGCCCTTCGACGTCACCGAAGTCGCCCGCGTAATCCTCAATGACGCCCTGCAGCGCCATCTCGGTACCCGCCAGGATGCCGTGGATCACGACGCCCTGCTTATACGCTTTGCTGGCACCCCGCTCGCCCATTACGCAGGCAGCAACGTCAGTCAGGCCCTCCACGACGTAATTGCAGCAGTCGATTTTCGGCGTGATGGTACCGAGCTTATTGCGTGGGTCAGGGAGTTCCGCCGTCAGGTGGATCTCGTCAGCCTTCGCCACCAGTTGCGCCGGGTAACCGCTGATGATCGGGTGGCAGCAGGTCGGGAAACGCACCTGATGCGGCTGGTACTTTCCGGTCAGCATCTTCTTAAACATTACCGTAGCTCCACGTTTGGAATGATGGCGGTAGGCTTGAATGTCACGGTGTAGCGGTACTTGTTGGCGACATTCGGCTCCAGGTGCTGAATGAAATATGTCACCTCGGGATTCAGGCCCATAAAATGCTCCTGGTATTGGTTCGGACCGGTCTGACAGGTGATCTGGATTTCGGTGCTGGTGTTCTCCCGGGCGCAGAGACCTTCGACTGACAGGAGATACTCGCCGTTGCGAATGTTATAGAACACGATGCGGCGCTCGACTTTGAAATTGGCGGCGTCGGTGCCGAGGTTTTTCGATACAACGTCAGCATCGTTAACGTCGCAGCCAGCCAGCAGCAGTAGGGATAAAGCGAGTAGTGTTTTTTTCACGGTCATTCTCCTTTGGGTTAGTCTGATCATCTTAATTACAGGCATTACGCATGTCAAATGTTTTACGGTTAAAAAGATACCCGCCGGAGCGGGCAATCTTATTTCAGGGACTGCAGGGTTTCGATCATCTGATCAACCGCCACCCCGAGTATCTCCATGCTGACCTCCAGCGGTCGCGCTGCTGGTGCCTGCAGCGGGCGCTTTGGCGATGGCAGCACCCATTCATGCCGGTCCTCGCAGTACCACGCGCCGAGGTCAGTCGGATGCTCGCAGTGCAGGCAAATGTTCAGGCCGGTGATCTCGTCAACGCCGTGGCTGACCACCTCCTTGCGCTTGCCAAAGCGGTCTGTCTCGAACATCGTGATGACCAGAATCATATCAGCACCAGCAGCGCCAGCAGGTCGTCAATGGCGCGCTCGCAGCGGTTCATTGCTCCCAGCATCCCTTTGCTTGCCGTCGGGCGGAGATTGTTGCTGACGTGGCGGGGAAACCAGCCTGACCCCATCACCTCGCCGCCGTAGATCTTCGCCAGCTTCTGATACTCTTTCAGGTCGAGCACCATGCAGTCGGAGTAACGCGACTCCTGCCCCCGCGTTTTCATGTACTCGTCATACGGGTCGAAGAACACGCAGGACTCCCGGGGTGAGTGGAGCAGGATCACCCGCTCGTCGCCAGCCAGTTTCGCCATCGCAGGGCCGATTGGCTTATCAACCTGTGTCAGCTTCCCGTCGCTGCCCTGATAGATCACCGGGTCTAACTTTCTCGCCATACTCGCACACCCTTCGCCAGATAAACCTCGTCAAGTTCCACGGACCTAATTGCCACTTTCATACCTGCGCGGCGGGCTACGGCATACAGGAAACGGAGGTCACTCAGTTCTGCGCCCGCCACGAAGAAGGATTCACCAGGCTGCATCGCACCAGGTTGTCGCGGTATTTAGAGTTCGTAATCTTCGTCATCGTCCTCTGACTCCTGCTCGGCCCCGCTGGTGCATGGTGCCGTTTAAATGGGCCAGGGCGATGTCGTCATCGCGGTTGGTCTCGGCTTCCTTCCCGTCGATGTCCTCGTCGATTTTCTTCATCGCGATGTCGATCTGCTCGATCATGCTGTTAACGTCCCGGGTAAAGATCAGGTCGTAGGCTTCCGTGGCTTCCAGCATCCCGTACTGCCCGTATTCGCGCGCCTGCATATCCTTCACGTCGGAGAGCTTCCATGCGGAGAATCCGCCTTTGGCGTCCATCTTCATCGTGGTGTAGCTGTCACCTTCTTTATGCCCGTCCATATGGTAGGCAAAGGCCATCTTCTTCACGGTGTAGTAGTTGTTAAGGTGCTCCTGCAGCGGTTCGTTGTGCTCGGTCAGGTCCTGATCTTTGTAGGTCACCACGCCCTCGTCAGGGTGGCTCAGCGTCACCGTGTTGATCGCTTCGAAGTGACGGTAATCACCGCGCAGGATGCCGGTCATGAAGCCTTCCACGGGCCACGCGTAGGATTTGGTGAACGGGTAGAAAGGCCAGCCGCCGAACGAGCTACGCAGGAGGTGCTGCACGTCCTCGCAGACCTTCGCGCTGCTGGAGAAAATGACCAGCAGGACGTCTTTGCCCGACTGGAACATGACTGCCGGTACCGTCTTAACGACGATGTGGGATTTCGGCAGCAGGCGGGCGGTCACCACGTCTTTGATTTCGGCCCACTGCTTTTTGTTCAGCGGTTCTTCCTGCTTGTCCTGCAGGGAGCGGCCTTCTTCCGCGATCGCTTTGCGCAGCACGTCACCCGGCAGCAGGCGCTCGCGCTTTTCGATCTGGAAACGCAGCGTGCTATTGGCGACGTGCACCAGCGAATCCTCATAGAAGAAGTCCGGCGCACTGAATCCCCATTTAGCCCAGGCGCTCGCGAACGGGTCGGCAGCGCGGTTCTTGCGGAGTTCCGCCTCGAAGTCCTCCGCGATGTAGAAGTCGGAGAACTCGCCCGCCAGCAGTTTGGTCAGGCCGAGGATGTTGGATTTCTNGATGTCGGCTACCGTGGCGCGGTAGACGCGGAAGTTTGCTAACGTTTTCATGTGTTATAGCTCCTGTAAGTGTGGCGCGTTGTATAGGTAAATCGCTTTGGAGATCCCGCGCGGCGTTGCCGAACGGATGTTCTTTGTCTTATCGGACTTGCCGCCCAGCTTGTTGTACTGGGTGGAATAGCCGTCCGGCACCTCCACCGGCTTCGGTGGTGGCATGACGAAGTTCCGGCTGGTCCAGAGATTCGTCGTTTTCGGGTACGCGTCGCGCGGTGCGATGTACTCCGGGTACTCAGGATGTACGTCATCCTCAGGCAGATAGCCGCCGTACTGGTACGGGTCAAACGTGTACTGCGCCTTGCCGAAGATCGAGGAGAACACGCTCACCGGGTTTTCGAAGTACCACGGCACGCCCAGCAGGTTGCCGATCGTCCGGCATTGCTCAGCGATAAGCGCGGCCTTCGTCTGGAAATGCGGGTCCTTTTTCGCCTTCTCATCGAACCAGCGCGCGCCGGAAACTGCGACGTCCGTGCATGGCGGATAGGCCGCGACAAAGACAATCTCCTCCCAGCGCTCGCGGATGCGTCGCCACGTCATCGGATGATCGATAATCTGGTCCACGCGGGTGATGATGCCGTGGCCTTCTTTGATTTCGATGATCTGGCAGTGGTTGTCGAACGTGTGTTGCGGGTCCACCAGAATGGCGTCGTAGCCATTCTCCACCCAGTCCTTAACGCCGTGACCGGTCAGGTCGCAAAGGCTCAGGATGACTCCTTTACTCCGCATCATCTTCCTCCTGGTGGGTGTCAACGAATTGCGCCATCGCCGCGAATGGCACGTCGAGATCGTCAGCGCGATGGATCAGCGTCAGCATATGCGCGGTTAACTCGATGGCGCGCTCCTCGCCGTTCTGCTGGCGGGTAAACAGTTGCTGGCTAAGGCGGTCATACGCGCCGAGGTAAGCCCACATCTGGCCCGCCAGCACCGGCTCGACTTCCTGCTCCTGCAGTATGCGCTCAGCCTCTGCGCGGATGCCGGATTGCTCGGTGATCAGCGCCTCGATATTGATCATCAAAGCCCCTCAGCGCCTTCTCGACTTCCTTCACCGCCTGGATAACGTTGTGGGCCTGAGTACCCACGATTACATGCTGCGTGCTTTTGGTCATTCGGGGATGTCCTCCAGGCGATAGCGGATGTTGCCGCCGTTGGCGACGCTGCGTTTGATACGGGTGGCGACGAATCGTTTCTGGATCTCGTCATTGTCCACCACCAGCACCTTACGACCGGTTTTGTCCATCACGTAGCCGACCAAGATGGTGGTCATCTCCTCGAAACGGGCGATATGCTTCGCTTCCAGTCGGTCCATCTGGTCGCGCAGGATGGCGTTTTCCTGGCGCAGCGCTTTAATCTCTGCGTCTTTATCTTCGATGCTCATTAGGCGCTCCGGGTAACGATGGCGATGATAAACAGACGACCGTTTTGGGTCATCGTGTGGGAGGTGTCAACCGAGAAGGCTGACTCTCCGCGAATGCGCTTCTTTGCGTGGTTCACGCTGCTGCCGACGCTGGATGACAGCCCGCGTTTCCATGCTGCCAGGTTAGCGGCGATGTCGCTCAGGGTAACGTCGCCCTGAATCTCCAGCGTGCGGGTGGTGGTCTCACCCACCTTCAACGCGGCGATCTGGCTGATCATGCTCGCGGCTCGGTTCTTCGCGGGAGTCGGCACATCCGACTCAGTGGTTAGCATTGCTGCCTCTAATTCGTGCTCTTTCATCATGTCATCCTCGATAGGGGTCAGGTGATAATAGACGACTATCGGTTTGCTAGTCAAAAATTTATCGGAAGAAAAATAGGCCGGAGTTACCCGGCCCTTACGCTTATTTGTTGCCCGTGCTCCCGAATCCATTTGCACCGCGCTCCGTTTCTGCCAGTTCAAAGACTTCCTCTATCGTAACATCTGGCAGTTTAAGCAGCATAGCCTGAGCGATGCGCTGGCCCGGTTCCACGGTCATCATGGCTGAGTAATCGCCGGTCAGCTTGACCTGCACCTCCCCGGTGTAGTCCGAGTCGATCACGCCGACGCAGTTCGCCAGACGGACGTTGCGGTTAAAGCCGTCGCCGCTGCGCGAGTACACCAGCAGAACGTGACCAGGCGGGATCTCGAAGGCCAGGCCAGTGCGCACCGTCAGCGGAGATGCGCCGCTTACGATCGCCGGTGCATCCATAACCGCGTGCAGGTCGAAACACGCGGCACCGGCTGACTGGTATTTAGGGATCTGCGCGTCAGGGTGCAGACGCTTAACTTTGAGAGTTTGCTTAAACATTTTCGTCCTTACTGGTTGAAATGAGACCGCGCGCAATGAAGTCACGGTATACGCCCATCACACGGCCCTGATCTCGTTTGCTCAGGAAGCCGCGAATGGCCTGATGGAATGCTGCTTCGGCCTTTTGTTCAGGCGTCTGCAGGTGTTGCTGAGTACGTTTTGGCTTGAATGTCATCTCGGCCCCGCTGGTGGTGTCGGACGCGGTGGCGTCCACGTTTCTGGTACGGTGATGAAGCCATAGCCCGCTGCCAGTTGCACGATTTCGTGCTCTCCGGCATCCCGGAAATAGGTGCCGTAGGTTTTCTTGATAGTGACACCGCGCTGGGAGTGGATGACCTCGCAGACCACCTCAACCTGCACAATGTATTTGCCGGTAAACGCCTGGCGGCGGTAGCGGGTCTGCCCCGTCAGCCCCATATCCCGTTTGCCGTAGTAAACGCGGTTAGGCGCTTCGTAAGCTGTCACTAAAGTGTCTCCATATCCGATCTACGGATGGGTTGTTGCCCTCATAAGAAGGCCAGAGGTTGAGAAGCGGCTTGCCCTTCTGTCTGGCATACCGCACGCAGTTGCCGGTCCCGCCGTTGCTCCCGTCCCATAGCGCAATCACCGCGTCAGAGTGGTCAACCATCCAGCCATTGCGCAGCGACATCTTGCCTGCCGAATAGCCGCCGGGTGCCACGATGTGCTGCGTCGCGAGGCGGTGGTTAATCAGGTCGCGATACAGCTTCTGCACGCTCTCAGGCCAGTACAACTCCTGACCGCAGAACGGGATCGCCGCCGTGAACGGGATATTAAACTGGGTGCAGGCGTAGGCTACCGCCATGTCCAAGCCCTGAGCCATCCCGACAATGCAGCGCTCGGGTCTGGCAGCATTCAGGAAGTCCGCCGCCAGCATGGTCGCGCCTGGCGGCAGCGGGTTGCGCTCGTCGCCCAGCTTTTCAGGCCGGTGGCCCGTGAATGACAGAATCATTTTTCCTCCAGTATGCGATCGAGGTGGTTACGCAGCATGACCAGGCAGAACGTTGGTACCTTTGGAAACTTCGCCCGCCCCACGCCGTCAAACGTCACTAGGTTGCCGTAGTATTTGACGCGCGGGCGTATGGTTTCCCACGCTGCCCGGGCTACCGCGTTAGGCTGGCGACCGTCTTTGCGGGCTATTGCCACCGCGATCTCCAGCGTCACAAGGATGTCGAGGTGCTCGATAAACACCGCTTCAACGTTTTCCTGCTTCACTACTGCCCCCGGTTGATTGATCGCAGCGCGTCCAGAATCCAGAGCGCCGCGAAGATGTAAACGAATATCCGACAGGTAACCATTACGGCGCGCAGTGGTGTAGATCTCCTCGGTCACCGACAGGTTAAAATCACCGTTGCGCTCGTCCACTGAGCACGCGAAAGTTTCTTCAAAACGGGTACCATCGGCACCCTGCTCACGGATCATTACTGGCGCTAACTTAGGCATTTGGGTCCTCTCGATATTCTGATAGTTCGCAGTCCGGGCAGTACATCACACGTATTGCCCCGGACCAGTGGCACTCGGTAGGCTGGCATGAATAGTGACTGCAGGTTTCTTGTTTCTCCAGTCTCTGACGCTCCGCTTCTTCGCGCTTCGTCATCTCGGCGTCGAGCCTCTCCTGCTCCTGGCGCTTCTTGAACGCCGCGGGACTCTCGCCCCGAAACCTACCGCTGCCGTCAGGGTGGTAGCGGCATTGCCATGTATCAGCCATTGTCGGACGCCTTCTTGCCAGGGCAAACCGGATTGTCGAGTAGGCCCTGCTCATAGTCCCCGCAGATTTTGCAGCACGCCAGCACTACATCCCCATTGCTATCGAGGATCTGCTCAGGAATACCCGGCTCCCCTTTTTTCCAGAGAACGTGAGCCATTGGCTTTCCGCAATACTTGCATTGCATTTCGCCTTTTGGACCTTCTGGTGCATAGCTGCAGGACTCGCCGGATGCCACGCATTCATCTGGAATCGCGGGGTGGTCGATAGTTTTAACGCTGCTATTAGGGCAAGGCCACATCGGGAAACTGGATGGCCCGAGGACGGCAACCTGGCTCTCATTGCCATGCAGATCGCTATGCGTAACCGTGGTGGCCTCGTCGGTCTCCAGCACATCGAGGTACTTCTCGACCTCCTTGCGTAGCGTGAAGGCATGGTACTGGGTCGCCGCAGTAAAGGCGTGTCCGCTATCAAAGGTGTGGTTGTCCTGCTTGTCGCCACACATACAGTAATCATCTTCGGGGATGGCCTGGTCAGCGAAGTCCATGAAGTTAAGGATCGCGGCTTTCAGAGCCTGAGCGCGCAGCGCTCGCATACCGGTAGGCATTTTCATTGGTTATATTCCAGGACTGATTTAACCAGCGACCGCAGCGCATCTTTATGCTCGTCGGTCAGTCGAATCGAATGTGATCGGAGAGCCGAGTTAAGCGTGTCAACGTCCTCCAGCATGTCGTTTTTAACCTTCAAATAAAGGTCCCACTCTGCAGGGCTGCGCATGATACGGAAGTGCGGGTAATCAACCTGCGTCCCATCTGATTTGTGGACCTGACACATAATTCCCTGATGGGCGACGGTGATTAACTTGCGCCCGTTGGTAACCACCTCAGCCATACCGCTGGCCTTGTTGCGCTCGCGAGGCATAAATACTTTGTCGCCCGGTATCAGGGCTAACCACCATTTAGACATGATATTCTCCTGTTCTGATTACAAGATATTAATTACTAGCGAAACTCCTGTCAAATGATTTTCATGAAAAGCACGCAGATCGAGAAGATAAACACGAACACCACAAACATGATCTGCAGCAGCAGGCGCACCTTTTCACCCTGCGTAAACTGATCGCGACCCGCGTATTTAGCAAACTGGGCATCGGCCCACCCGTCAGACCACGCCACGGGCTGCACCTTGTTCTTCCCGGTGTAGGGATTCAGGTTAGCCGGTGCATCGCAGTCGCCAGCCCGATAGCCTGCAGTCCAGGCTTCCACATAGTCGTCGTCCTTTTCCCCGTCACGGCTAGGCGGGAACATCATGAAGATCGCAGGGTCCGCCAGTTCTATGCGGTCCTCTGAATAGCAACGACGGTAATGGTCTGCGCCACCAATGCTATTGGCCCAGTTCATCCCATCGCCTGCTGGGTCCCAGGGGGCGTGCTGGAATGCCATGTACTCGCGCCAGTCAGGGCGATCAATTCGGCATAGCCCGAGAAATTTGCGACTCGTCCGGCGGTAGCCAGCAGCGATCATTGCCGGGACATCCTCCTTTTTGACGCGGTAGTTATGCACCCGGCAGCGCGGTGATGTTTCACGGCACTGGTACGGGAACCTGGCATGTTTGAATTTAAGGTTAGTGACAGGCCGGTGATCCGGGATGCGCTCGGCAGTCAGCTTTTGCTGGCGGGCCACATTGCGCGCTTCCTTCTTCTTCCGGCGCATCTGCTTTTTGGTCCACTTTGCGCCCGGGCGAAACTCGCCGCCGGTAACCGTGTAGCCCTTTGGCCCGACACGCCAGGCAAACGTCCACCCACGAATCGGGTAGACCGGGTGCCATTCGTAAAACTGGGTATTGTTACACAGCATCGCGTTGTTGACGCTATCGCTTTCTACCCTGACGTTGAATCTGCCAGCCAGCGCTTTGGCCCGCACCAGGTTATCCACGTAGAGGGTTTTAATGCCCATCTCCAGCATGACCATAGCGACCACGTTGGCGATGACCTGCTCAGTGGTGACCGGCGGCGCGCCGTCGTGCGCGGGGAAGCGGCTCTCTTTGCTGAGGAATCCCGCTTTAATCAGGATGTCCGCCATGTCGCTGGCCTGCATTATGTGGATGCCCATCTCCTGCGCTTTGGTGAACTTGCTGCCGACGCCGTGCTCACCTGCGATCAGCAGGGTGGTATAGCGATTCACGCTGCCCGTGATGTGCGCGCCTGCCAGGGTAAGCGCGGCTTTCAGATCGTCGCGGCTAACCGAAGTGCAAACGCCGGTGATGGCTACGCAGCGACCGTTTAGGGTGGTAAGGATTTCCGAGGACTCTCTTTGCATGACATTCTCCGTAGGATGGTAGCCAAAAAAGGGGCCTCCCGATCTGCAGTTAATTGGCTGGTGGCCCAGCCGGTTACTCGGTACGCGTGATGATCAGCGTCACCGCATAATTGCCGGTGCTGGTGATGCCGCTCAGAGTCTCACGTGAGAACTTCTTTTTGCCGGACGACTGCAGCGCGGCGATCGTGCTGCTGACTGCCGACGCCATGCGCTGACGGATCTCACTGCTGACATCTTTCAGGTTCTCCGTGCGCACGTCAGGCTCGACGAACGTGGTGCGGGAAAACGACTCGAATACTTCCAGCGCCTGCAGGTTCTCCACCAGGCGGTGCGCCGTGATGCCCTGCTTCAATGCTTCACTCATTTGATACTCCATTCATGTTCAACCGTTTCGGTGATTTGAAATTTAGTCGATACTCGCGACGAGTGCAAGAACTTTTTACAGAGAATGTAGAAGGCCAGGCGTGGAAAGCGGGGTATCGCTGGGTTGCTCAAGTATGGCCAATTTTTGAATCGTGTTCTCCGCCACGCCGATGACTAGGGATGGCCAACTTTCCGACCACGTTTTGATTCATGTTCGGCGGCGGGTGGTGCCGCCTATAGGGTGGTGGGAGAAAAAAAGGATAGGATGGTTTACAGGGTGGTAGGGTGGTGGCGCTCCCGATGATCTGCTTTTGTGAGCCACTCGCAGTTACCGGGGCAATAGCCTTTCGTGTTGTCGATGCGGTGGATTTCATAATCATCACCAGGCATGTCACCCATATCTCTGTAGAAATTTCGGAAGTCATGCCATTCAGGATCGACGAGGATGCCGTTTCCGCCATATCGTGCGTAGTTGTGCGCAGTGGGTGCGTGACAACGCCGCATCATCACCATCCAGCGGGTATGAATCGGTGTGCCTGTCATGCCATGTTGAATGCGTGAAGGCATATCTTTCAGCAGGCACCCGCAGGATTTAACGTTAGACTTCTTATTGGTCAGGCATGAGGCGGGCACCTCTTTGGTGTTGCCGCAATCGCATAGGCATAGCCAGATGTGGGATAGATGTTTGGTGCGTTTGCCGGTTGGCCCGATCGCCACCAGCCTGCCGAAGCGCTGCCCAGTGAGGTCTCTCCATCGGCTCTTTGGCATTTGATCTTTGCTGATAATCATAATTTCATCCGGTTGGGTTTTTAAAGTACGTTACATCAACCGGCCGGCTTTCTCAAGTACCGCGACCTTCGACTCGCTGGCTTGCTGGAGTACCGCAGCCTTCGACTCGCTGACCTTTTCAAGTACGCCGCAGCCTTCGACTCGCTGACCTTTTCAAGTACGGCGCGATCGCATCCCGATCTTGCCCCGGCTGACCTTTTCAAGTACCGGCGATCGCGCCCCGATCTTGCCCCGGCTGACCTTTTCAAGTACCGGCCTGGTGTGGTGGTGACCCGCGAAAAACGCGTTTTCAATGAAATCAGTCACTTAGGTTAAACCCTTGAAAAACCTCGATTTCAGGGATGTCTTTGATTTTAAAGGATTTTCTCCCCGGCCGGAGCTGGGCGGCGGGCCGTTGACCGGGGCGGAGATCGCCCGGAAACCGCGCCGCGCCTGGCTTGCGGGACGTTTGAACATAAGGGGGGGAGGGGGCCGGGGATGGCGTTGCACCCCTGGCATGTTGCCCGGATTGAATGGGCGTTAATGGTGGCAACGTTTGCCGGGTAGTTCGGCGCTATGGTGTAGGAGGATGAAAAAAAATGTTTGCATCCGGCGCATATTCGGCTTATATTTAAAATCCCTTCGGGGCGGGGGCAAACTCCCCCGAAAAACTTAAACCGAACGCCCAGGAGTTCACACCATGACAATGATCACCGAATTAAACCAATCTCAGGCAAACGGCGTCACCTATGCCGCCACGCATATTCTCCGCCGCATTAAAGCCCGCGCCGCCCTGGGCGACGGCATCACGCAAGCGCAAGCCGATCACGCGTGGTATATGGCGGGCGCGTCGCTGGTGGCCGTGGTGCATGGTGAGTTTTCCGGCATGTACTGGGAAAGCGATCCGGCGGGCCTTGTACTGGATGCCCTCAAACGTAAACACGGCGTTATAAAGATCCTCAGCACGATCGACAACGCGCCGAAATATCAGGAGCCGGAATTATGAGAAAAACTTCGTTTGTGCTGGTCCGCGTGAATCGCCTTTCCAGAACTGCGATCCGTCGGATGTCTGGTATCACGCATCGCAAATCAAGATTAATCGAGGCGGGCGGTTATTCGCGCCACTGGGTGTTTTCGGTCTCAGGCCGTGCGAGCTTTTAGAAATTGATGAATTTGGGGAGTGTTTATAATGTTCGGTTTAGTGGTTGTCATATGCTCCGGGCTGGTGGGTAGCCCGTCCGAATCGTGCGATCGGGAACTGGCAGACGGGCCGTTTAATACCCTTGCTGAATGCGGCCTTGCCATCTCACACCATGCGGACCGTTATCACGTTGCTGATTTTCAATGTTCGCGCCTGGTGGTGGATGGGCATAGATGGGGCGATAAGCCCGCCGATCCTCCCCCAGTAGTAAGCCCACAATAAACGCCTTTCCCTCAGGCCCGCCCATAAAGCGGGCTTTTTTATTGCCAGATCTCCATTGCCCATTCTCCCACATTGCAGGCCAGTATTGGCGAGGTATCAGTGCACGGCGGAGGCCGTTCTATACCCTCGTTATGCAGGCCCTCGCAATAACCTACGCAATGATATTACCTGCCCTGTATGCCCTGCTATAGCGTGCGCTGGGCGGGCTTGCCTATAGCCTGCTTTACGTGGCGGGCGGGGTATCACATAGCCCGATCATCTCATGCCCTTCTATCCCCTAATAACGTGGTATCAGATAGCCCGATCATCATGGTTATCTCATGCCTGCATATCAGATAGCCCGATCATCATGGTTATCTCATGCCTGCATATCAGATAGCCCGATCATCATG
>PEHZ01001562.1_pt1 | contig 17029 bp, 16 predicted proteins | sample 1430801 | NCBI WGS metagenome assembly PEHZ01 (sample SAMN07695258, study PRJNA407112) | Insect metagenome, whole genome shotgun sequencing project.
TAACCACGAAAGAGGAGTCCACAATGGACCAGAAGGAAATTGACGCGATGAAAACCGCGTCACATAGCGAAGGTGCGGCTGCAGAGCGTACACGTATGCAAAGCATCCTGACCTGCGAGGAAGCAAAAGGACGTTCTAAGCTGGCGAACCATATTGCTTTCAACACCACCATGTCCGTCGATGCCGTCCACCAGTTTGGTGATGGCAGTTTCAGATCCGCGCAGCGTGGTGTCCATCAGGTCTTTCAGATCTTCTTTGTGCGCTTTGTAGAAAGCAGCCCATGCCTGATCGCCAAAGATATGAGTGNNCTAGCGACNTCCACCGGTCNGGGAGTTAACTTTCTGGCGCATCTTGTAGATGTCAGCCATCGGGTTAGCGCCTGTCGCGTTCCAGTCCGTAGTCAGGCTCAGGCCCGGGTCACGCCCGAAGTCCAGAACCGCTTTCGGATAACGCTCTGATTCGATGGTGATGCTGCCGTTAATCGCAGCCATCGCGGACATCCACTCCCAGCGGTTACGAATCTTGATTTCGTGCTGCTCGGAGAACTCCGCGATCCATGCCTGGCGACGCTGCTCAGGAGTCAGCGATCCGGTTACCAGCGCTTCACCCGGGCGACGTACAAACGGGAGGTTAATGTCTACGACATCTTTCTCTTTGATGTATGCCGGTGCCACGGTTTCAGTGGTGTAACCTTCCAGGCGGTTCAGACCAGCCTGCACGTTAGGAGCAACGAATGCCGCGAGTTTCTTATTCTTGCGGTAAACGCGTTCCAGGTAGATTTGCGCCGTATCAAAGTTGATTTGGCGGGTGTAAAGGTTCTGCCAGAAATACTGGATATTCTCGGTGCGGCGAAGCAGACCGAGCAGTGTGGCAGTACCATAAACAGAAATATAAGGCATCGTCTGCTCCTTAGACTACAGGTTTACGGTTAAGCTGGCCCACAAACATCGGAGTGCCGAGGAATACTGCCTGGCGCTTCGCGAAGGTGTCCAGCGATTCAGGCCATTTAAGCACTTCGTGGTTAGGGGCGCCAGCAATATAACCAGCAACGCCTTTAGCGCCAGCGGCGAATGCCTGAGCGGTAAAGCCGACCGGCTTCTCTGCACCATCAGCGCCAGCAGGGTCATACTTGATCGCCTGACCAGCGGCGTTAACGGCAAACACTTCGTATTTCTCGAAGGCTACACCCGCTGCAGGAGGGAAAGTCTGCGTGACTTTCGGCGCTTCACCAGCCCAAAGCTGGATCGGGATTTGACCAAAGCCAGTGCTGCGAAAGGCAATGTCATTCGGTTCTACAAAAGTATTCGGCATGGGAGATCTCCTTACTTAGCCGATTTGCCAGTCGCCATCTGACGAGCGCCCAGGATTGCAGCTACTTCTGCGGCGGTAGTTTCTTCCGCGCTCAGTTCTGCTTTGTCCTGACCTTCGTTAGCTGGGATTTGCGGATTGTCTTTATCCATCGCCTGAGAGAATGGAGTTTGCGGAGCCTGAGCGCCTTCGGTCACTTCCAGCGCGGAGACTGCCAGCATACCTTTCGCGTCATCGACGGACATGGTGGTGTTGAAAGCAATATGGTTCGCCAGCTTAGAACGTCCTTTTGCTTCCTCGCAGGTCAGGATGCTTTGCATACGTGTACGCTCTGCAGCCGCACCTTCGCTATGTGACGCGGTTTTCATCGCGTCAATTTCCTTCTGGTCCATTGTGGACTCCTCTTTCGTGGTTACGTTTGCCTGCTGACCACCTGCATCACCACCGCCTAAAAACTGGCTGACTGCCTGGCTCGGGTGCGCAATGCCATCGACAAGGCCCAAATCCTGAGCCTCTTTAGCATCATAGCACCTTGCTTCGGTTCCCATGACGGTTTCAAGTGACAGGCCGCGATTTGTCGCTACTGATTGTGCAAAATCAGCACGGACTGCGTCAAGCGAGGATTGCATTGCTTCTTTGGTATCGTCGTCAAGCGGTTGGAACGGGTTGCCATCGACTTTATGCTCGCCAGCGTGCAGCAAAGTCACTTTCACGCCGAAGCTCTCCAGCGCCTGAGACACATCGACGTGCATACACATCGCGCCGATCGAGCCTACGCCGCCGGATGGAGTGACCACCAGCTTTTCAGCCGCTGAGCCAGTCCAGTACGCCGCTGAGTAGGCGCGAGAGTCGGCGTATGCCAGCGAAGGTTTAACGCCACGCAGAGAGGAAATGACTTCCGCGGTTTCCTGACAGCCTGCCACTTCGCCGCCATTTGAGTTCACATCGAACACCACTGCCTCAACGTCAGGGTCGGCTTTGGCAGCGTTGACCTGCGAGCGGATAAAGTTATAGCCGGTCACGAATCCCCAGCTACCGCCGAAGCGGTTAATCAGGGTGCCGTGGATCGGGATGACCGCCACGCCGTTAGAGAAGGCGAACGGCTTGTCGGATTGCGCCTTGCCCAGCCCGTAGGCCGCGCAAAGGTTGTCCTTCATCAGTTCAAACTGCTCAGCCATCTTGTCCGGGTCGGCCTGAGCGAAAGACGTCAGATCGCCCGCCACCGCTGATTGCATATGCGGCGCGACTGCGATGGGCGTCATGCTCAGGCGATTTAGGACAGTCGCCGCAATCGGGTTCATCATCATCGTCACTTACTCCTTGTTGTCTNGTTNGNNGTCGCTACCGGACTTAGTGATAGTCTGAGCGGCATCGTTGGCACCCGGCTTAGCGGCCTGCGCGGAGAAGTCCAGACCCAGGCTATCCGCGAGTGCTTTTTCGCGTTTAAGCTGACGCATGGTAGCTCGCCAGTCGTCGCCCAGTCGAGATGATTCTTTTTCACGCGTTGACAGACCGGCGTTGATACGGAGGATCGAGGCCTGCGTTTCTTTCAGTTCATCGATCTGACCGCGGCTTGCACCAATCCAGGAGCAGGAGCACAGCGCTTCTTTCGCCAGCGGCAGATAGAAGAATGCAGCGAACTCCTCGGCAGTAGCGCCGTCCGGCAGCGGAAGCATACCGGCGTTGATTTCTTCCTCCAGCCACAGATAGTAAATATCCGTCGCGAAGCGGTCCGCGATCACTTTCTTCTTCGAGTTCATTCGCTTCTGCGTTTCGCCCATCGAGGCGCGGGCAGACGAATAGTTAGTTTTAGAGAAGTCGCGAGAATACTGCTCATAGCTTAGACCGAAAGCCGCCGCCACGTTGCGGTGTAATGATTCCTCGAATGAGGTTCCCACGCCGCCCGGGGTGCCGAGAGTGTTGGTCTTGAATTTGGTACCCGGATAGAGCACCGGCACCTTAACGCCATCGAGCCTGATATTCTTTGACGCCGCCATGTACTGCGCCAGGCCAGACATGAAATCACCGATGCCGTTTGGCGCGAACTCGCTTTGCCCGCCGCCCATCGAGGACCAGATCATGTCCTTCGGCAGTTCGGTTTCGATGGCTGCAGCGTAGGTCGCGTTGACCACGGCATTCTGCAGGGTGATGTCCTGGAATTTGCGGGTCATGCGCATCTGTTTCATCGCCGCTAACATCTCGCTGACGCCACGGGTCTGGTCAATCAGGAATTGCTCGACGATGTGGATAAACTGCTTACGGCCCCACGGCTTTTCAGCGAGGACGTTCTGCCACTTGTAATTCTCCTGCATGTTGAACGGGTCATACGGGTAGCCGTTACGAATCCAGTAGGAGACAGGCTGGCCCCACATGTCAGTGACCACGCCTTTACGCATGTTGTTCGTGTCAGACTGCATGTTAGGGTTGCACAGGCGGACCGGGTTGATCATCTGGATAGCAGTGTTGCAAGGCGCGCGCCGCCTGGCGAATCCACTCAGCCGACGCACAGATCTCACCGGTAATCAGGTGGGACGCAATGCCCAGCCTGATCATATCGGTCAGCGTGTTACGGCGCGACGCATCCAGCCAGTTGCTCGGAGAATCACCGAGTAGGTTGAAACGCGCCTCAACGACTGCTTGGAAATTCTCAATCCAGTTTTCAGTGAACCTGATTTTCCGTACCCATGACTCCTTTGACGTCGCCACCAGTTGCTGCAGAACGTCAATATTCGGAGTGGAGTTAACCATGTACTGCGCGCCCACGATAGAATCGCGGTTAGTGTGTAACGCACCAGTGACATAACCATCATTCTGGAGGAGATCTTGCGCTCTTGCATCTGCCATGTCCTTAACTGGGTTGATTAGCGCATCCGGCGAAATCAGTTGTGGCGGTGACCAGTTGACCGTTTCGCGGGACGTCCGTTGTGCACCTTCGAGGCCCCCGCCCAGTGCGTGTTTCTCTCCCGCGTTAACATCTTCCGCGAAAGCCGGGGATTCAATTTTGGCTAATTTAGTCATCAGAATGTGAACTCCAGAGGGGCTCGGCAAGCCGACATTGAGCCATCGCATCCTTTTTCAGCCATCGCGCTCTGCAGTTGGTCGATGTAGATCGCCAGCCGTGAAGCGGAGGCCGCTGTAAATTTAACGCGCTCGCCATTCTGATCGACAACCTCGGCTACCTGCCGACCAGTATTCAGCGCGTGTAATGCAGCCAGGGCAGACGCGAGCATCTCGCGAAGCTGGTCACAGGTGTAGCTCGTTAGAATGGACATAGCACGTTCCTCATGCAAGTTGTTCCGCGAATTTAGCCATATCATATTGTGCAGATCGGCGCGGCGCAAAGCGTTTCATTTCAGGGTCGTGGGTTACCAGTGTGTTGATGTCCCATGCCGCCGCCCAGTTAGGCGGGTTCTCCCAGTTCGTGACCTCCATATTCAGGTACTCGGAGATGGTGCCAGCCACGCAGTAGGATGCAAGGTCCCACGCTTCGTTTCGTGCGCCGTTGGAGTTTTCCCAGCCCTTCGGCCCGCGCACCTCCGCGCACATCTCGGCAAACACCTGGTCGGGCATCCAGTCCGGGAACATCACCATGCCGCGCCCCGGCGTCGTACAGTTCAGGCGACCATCGAGGGTGTCTTTGATGATGTTGGTGTTGATCTGCAGCACCGGAACATCCCCACGCGCGCCCGAGTGACGGTCTTTACGGCTTGAATCCGGGTAGGTCACCACCGCGCGCGGGTGGTTCGGGTTACCGCTACCCTTCACCAGCAGGAAGCGGGAATGAGCGTTTTCTTCGCGAAGTTCACGATAGAAGTTATAGGCGTTGGTTGTCACACCTGCACGCCCACCGGAGTCGCACATCGTCAGGCGAATCTGCATATGGCGGTTCTTTTCGTCGCCGTCCAGCGGGTAGGTTTTCTGCATGACCTCACGTTTCAGCACATGCCAGTCGCCCAGTTGCCCCGCCGGGTCGATTGGCAATTTGCGCTGATACTCGTCCTCTCGATCGGAGAAGATGATCTCGAATCGGTCAATCGCCACCATGTCTACCGGGCGACCCGGAAGGATGCCCCACACCATCACCACAAAGCGGTCTTTCTGGACGTCGGCGCAGGCCACCAGGAAGCGCACGTTTGCCGGTACTTTCCGCCTAGCGAATGGCTGCGACTGCGACTGCAGTGCTTCCGGCGTGCGAACGGACAGCAGGGATTTTGACAGGTACGGTTCGCCCAGGTTGTTGTTGTAGAACTTTTTGAGCGAGTCCTCGGACAGCGTGCGGCGGTACGCGTCCTCGGCATCCAGGTATTCGACCACCAGCTTTCGCCACGTCGTAAACGCAGCAGCCACGCCTTTCAGCCAGTATGATGCCGTCAGGTTGCGGGTTACCTTGCCGCGCATCCTGCCCAGTTCATCGAAGTACATGCCGTCAGGGAGCCACTGCCCCCAGCGGTTCATTTCGTAGCGCTCGTCCGGGTGAATGAGTACCCCGCAATGAGGGCATACCATACGCACCGTTTCCGCCTTCTGCAGCGTCGTGAGTTCCGAGTCATCCGTGTCCTTCCCGTCCCATACCAGATATTTAAACTCGCCCTCAAACATCGTATTGCAGTCCGGGCAAGGCCAATACCAGCGGCGTTTATCGCCACGGTTATACAGATCGATGATTCCTTTGCAGGGTGGCGCTTCGTGGGCCGACTTCGCGATCCAGCGGGGGTCCTCAACCGGGCGCGATGGGGAGGATTCCGCCACGCAGATCCCGAGGGAGCCGAAGGTGTTTGTACGCTGGGAGGCGAGGTCAAACGGCGAACCGTCGCCGCCGATGTCGTCGTCCATGCGGTCGTAGTCGGTCATCACAATTCGGCCTACCGGTCGGCCCGCCAGTTCGGTGACGGTCGGGTAGGACATCGTGAGGATCATGCCGCTCTTGTAGCGCTTATCGAATGTGTTGTCGGCGTCGCGGTCTGCCAGCAGCATCTTGCCGATTTCCGGCGAGTGGGTATGCAGACGGTCGATACGACGGATTGAAAAGTCACGCGCGGCTTTCTGCGTAGGGCTGTAGACCAGCATATCCATCGGGTCCACTTTGGCGCAGTAGCCTACGGTGTTGAGGATCAGGGCATCCGTTTTACCGGACTGAGCAGGGCCGACGAAAATCAGCCCTTTGATTTCGCGTGACGGGAACATGTCCATAGGTTCACGCATGTATGGGGTCAGGTCGTTATCCCACGGGCCGGAAGGCGCGCCCGGGGAGTAAACCTTACGATAGTGAGCAGCAGCGTCGGAAACGGTGATACGCTCAGGCGCGCGCACCATTTCGAACATCTCAAGCAGGATGTCCTCAACGCATTCAAAGTTCCTCGTCATCGTAGTTAGTTTCCTCGTCCATGCCCGGAGGCGTATTCTCCGCCGCCTCCAGAGTCTTTTTCCTGCGACCGATAAAGTGTGCCATCAGCTTGTCCCTGCAGGAGTCGATCAGCTGATCGATACACTCTTTGACAAGGGCGCGCTGACGTAATGTTAGCTCAGCCTTGCGGTCCACTTCATCCTCGATTACACGGGAGTTCATAATCAGGATCTGGACGATTTCTGCGAAGGCCGACTGAATTTCGTCAGTTGACCACAATTCACCCTCTTTGCGCAAATACGCCTGCCTGGACGTCAGGCCAGCCCAGTATTCTTTCGTCAGCATCTTCGGCAGGTCGTTCGGGTGCATGTTCTTGATGTACTCCTCGATGTCCATCTTTGGCGGGAGTACCCACGGGGCGACCTCCCGGACGTGATAGATGTCGTAGGTGTTTCGCTTGCCGCACGGCTTGACGTCAGACCGGCGCAAGCGCCGGGTCAGGGTACGGAAGTCCATTGAGAACAGTTCACACAGTTGCGAGAGGGTGGCCCCTTCGTAGATGATCCCCTTACTGGCTTCATCGACTCCCGCGGTGGTCTTTTCGACCGGCATCTGCTTTTTCCCAGCCATTATAAAAATTCCTCGTCCTCGGTATGTTTGGCTTTCTTGCGGAGTTCCGCCATCTGCTTGCGCTGCATTTCCTTCAACGCCACGAAGAACCGGCTCTGCACATTGGCCTTATCCTGCAGCGCGCGGTACACGATTTCGTCACGGGTGCCTTTCATAATCAGGTGGTGCACGAAACATGCGTGCTGCTGGCCCTGACGGAACAGGCGGCGGACAAACTGCTCATAGTATTCCAGGCTCTCCGGCATATCGTAAAACACGATACGGCGACCGCCTTTCTGCAGGTTAAGCCCGTGGCCTGCCGATTGAGGGTGCGCAACCAGGTGCTTAATCTTGCCCTGGTTCCATTTAGTCACGCACTTACCCTCTTTGTCCATGACCACGCATTTCGGCAGCGCCGCTTTGATGTCCTCCAGCGACTCTTTGAAGTGGTACGCGATCAGCACGTTCTCGTTATGGCACTCCTCCAGGATGCGCAGCAATTCCTGCTGGCGCTCGTCGTGGACCTTCACACACCCGCGCTGCTTTTTGAACGTGTCCGTTTTGGCGTCATAATCCAGTTGCGTGGTGTACAGGAAGCCAGAAGCAAGCTGGCGCAGTTTAGCGGACAGGGACGCCGCCTGCTCAGCCTCGATTTCCTGATCCCCGACGGTCACGATGAAATCGCGCTGCAGGGTGTTGTACATCTCCATGACCTTCGGTGGCAGCGTGCAGTATTCGGCCCTGTTGTGCAGCGGCGGCATATCGAGGTAGTCCTCGGCTTTCATCACCAGACACAGCGGCGCAATCGCCTCCTCGATTTGCTTATCGCATCCCTCGCGCAGCGTAAGTTCGTAGGTGTAGCGGTTGAAATCGAAATACTTTTTCTTGAATTTCGTGATGAACTTGCCGAAGGTCTCGAAATAGTCCAGCAGGCCAATCTGCGCGAAGAAATACACGTATGACTCCGCCGCCGGTGATGCGGTCATCAGCACCAGGCGTTTCATCAGCGGGCGCACCAGTTGCATCTTCTTGAAGCGTTTGGTGGTGTGGTCCTTGAAGCTGGTGGACTCGTCGATGATAACCATGTCGTAGGGCCACTTCTTACGCCAGAAATCCACCAGCCATGGGATGTTTTCTCGGTTGATAATGTGAATCGGCGCGGTGGACTGGCAGGCATACGGGCGATCCACTTCCGGGCAGGTCAGCACCTGATAGCGGAACGGGGCGGAGAACTCCCACTTTTCGATTTCGTCGGGCCAGGTACGGTTTGCCACGCGGAGAGGTGCCACGATCAGCACCTTCTCCACTTCGAAGTTAGCCAGCAGGTCGCAGGCCACTTTCAGCGCGATGCCGGTCTTGCCCATACCCATGTCGATGTACAGCCCGCAATACGGGTTATCGATCAGGAATTGCTCGCTGACACGCTGGTAATCGTGAAAGTCGTCGTAGGTCAGTTCGATTTTGCTGAGCATCTCGCGCAGCGCGCGACGCAGTTTATTTAAGTACATCGATCACGTCCTCCAGGCAGTCCGCCCAGTACCATTCAGCGCCTGCGGCAATGATGTCGCGGCCCCTTTTGTATTGTTGTGGGGTTGGCTCCTCCCCGGGAGCCTTCCATTCGATAAAGACGCAGCGGAACACGCCGTCTTTCGTGCGCAGGTACTGGCGGTCAGGCACCGCCCGTTTACCGGGCGATACGAATTTCATGACCATCCAGCCACGGGAAACGGCGTAATCGTTGCCCTTTTTCTCCTGCTTACTCTCGCGAATGCGTTCGGTCATAGCTCATACTCCACGTCAAACGCGCCCATGCTCTCCAGCATCCCTTTCGCCTCCTCGATGTACCAGTCGTAATCGACATCGGAAGGCAGTTCGTCCGGCAGCGTCATCAGCGGCACGCAGCCATTCGACTTCGATACCGTGTTGCCGTTGGTTTTGTAGACGATGCACTTTTTCGAGCCTTTGCCGTAATACCAGCGCACCACTTTACCGAGGTATTCGGTACCGACTTCGGAGCGCACGATGTCATAGGCGTCGATGATGTCCATCTCCTTGTGATCCCAGTGGTCGAACGTCCGGCGACCGGTCTTTTCCCAGCCAGCGGCGAGCAGCCACTCGGTCATTTCCTTCTGCGTGGTTTTCTTCGGCAGCGCTTCATCCGCCAGCAGGCCACCGCCGTTAACCCGGCGCACGGAGATAAATTCCCGGACGTCGGTACAGGCGCGGATGGTTTCCTCCAGCGGCGTGCCTTTGCTCAGATACGCTTTGACTGCAGTAACGCAAATCATGTTAGTCGGGTTGGTGGACAGCTTGACGCGCAGATCTTCATGCGGGTCAGAGAATCCGCCTTTGGCCTTAACGGTACCGTCCTCTTTGACCGCCATGTAGGAGTTGACATCACGGGAGTAAACCGCGGTGTATGGGGTGTCCTCAGTCTCGAATCCGGTTTTGGCTTCCCACGCTTTGATGTGTTTGTCCAGCAGGTCACCTTTGCGCTTTTTGGTGTGGATGATGATGCCGTCCGTGTTTGCCGACACGACGTTAATGCCGTCGAGATGCAGGGACTCAATCAGCATCAGCAGCGCAAGCTGACCTGTCATCGTTACCTGAATCATCAGGTCAGGGGAGTACAGCTTAGAGTATTTGCTGCCCAGCTTACCGAAAGATCCGTTGATAACGATTTTCAGGGACTCGGTGATGATGTCCCAGTGCGTCATCAGCCGCTTGTCGTCGTCGCTGCCGGACGCGTCATACGCCTTTTTGTATTTCTTCTTCTTGCCCTTCGCGTCCAGACGGCCCTCAACGATCCCGCGGTATACATCCAGGAATGCTTCACCGAGATGTTTCGGGAACAGTTTCAGGATCAGAATAATCATCGGGTAGTAACTGGCAACGTCACGGTCTACCAGAATCTCGTCGGCCTCCCGAATGATGACCTGGCGCTTTTCAGAGGAGTGTAGACCACCGTTGCCCAGCTTGTAGGTGCCGAAGCCGAGCGGGATTAATTTGTCCAGTTCCGCCGGGATGTCAAACGAGCCGTCGTCTTTAACGATGTACCAGGCGTTGCGCACCAGTTCGAGAATCTCCTGCATTTCGGGAGTCTGGAAACTGATAAACGCCGGAATGTTGTAGCGGTATTTGGTACCTGCAGGCACGCGAGGCTTTTTGATGTCGTATGGTCGGCATCCACGCATCTTCGCGAGGGTCCCGATAATAACGGCCTCCGCGATTTGGGCATCCGATTTGCTGCGGAGGTCCACCCCGTACTGCTCTGACATGTCGTAGCGCAGTTCGATTTTTTCGACCATTGCCTCATAGAGATCGATGGTCACCTCGTTATCGTTCGAGCAGTACCGGCGCATAAGCGGGATCACGCTGGCGGTGATAAGCTCGTCCGGCTCGATCGGCAGGTCCTGCATCCAGCGAGAATGGACACGGCCCCCGTACAGCTTGAGTCCGCCATCACCCGGTGCGACCTCCATCAGGTCGATGGTGTCAACGTAGCCAGGCATCTCGGCTTCGTAGATGTCACGGAAATCCCACGGCTTGAGTCGGTGCTGGATGATGTGGTCGGACGCTTCTTTGAGTTTCCGGCAGTTGGCACCCTGCAGCGCCAGCGCCAGCATTGGCATGTCGTAGCCGTTGCCGTTGAAGGTTATCGTGGTGTATTTGCGCAGCAGATGCTTGATGCGATCGATGTCCAGGCCGGAGCCTTCTTTGATGTTGTGCTGCTCGGAGAAGATTACCCGCCGGGTCTTGAAATCCTTGACCATAAACAGGAAATAATTGCGGTACACCTCCAGGTCGAGCGTGACCAGGGGGCGGCGCGGTGGTTTGTATGCCATTGTCTTTTATCCTCGCGTGGAGCGTTTAGTTTTTACTGCTGAAAAAAAGCCCGCCCTAATGAGGGACGGGCTACTGGCTTAATGTCACTGCTTACAGTTCCTGCTCGTCGTCGTCGAAATCTTCTTCGTCGTCCCACGCACTGGAAACATCGACCGGCGCACCGCCGTAGCGGGTGCCATCATCTTCACGGAAGCGAACGGAGCGCAGGCTCGCGTTAACTTTGGTACCGTGATCGTTGTTCTGGACCCACGGCTGGATGATGATGTCGATGACCATGCCGGACTGAATTTCTTCTGCGATGTCCTTATCCGCGATCAGCGAGCCGTCTTTGTAGTAGACCGGCGGCTTACGGGTTTCGGTCGAGTTGAAAGTCCAATGACCATATTCGTTTTCATACTTCGAATCGTCACCATCTTTGATAAACCAGTCTTTTTTAGATACGCGGACGTTTTTATCTTCCGGCATCTTGCGGCAGAGAGATTCGATCAGGTCGTAGACTTCCTGGTGCGTTTCTTTCGGCAGCAAAGCGGCACAGCCATATTTCGGCGTGTCGGTTGGCTTATTGGCCCACGGTTCATCCAGGTGGACGAAGGAGGCGCGAACACGAAGAATTTTCAGCGTGTTGTCGGTGTACAGAACAAAGTTTTTACCACGTTTCGCAATTTCTAAAGCCATTTTCGTAACTCCTAATTCGGTTAATCTTCTTCGCCTTCTTCTTCCTCGTCATCCCACATCTGGCGGATGGTCGTGGATATTGGAGGCCGCTTGTCATGCAGCGGTACCAGCGACGGTTTGCCCGGGGGCTTCGTTACCAGTTTCTGCAGAATATCAGGTAACTCTTTCGCTTTGTAACCATTATTTTTCAATAACGATTCGGCCTGCGTTGGAGAAACCATTTTCACCGTGTACAGGTCGGTTGAATCGACGCCTTTATCCAGCAGGAGCCGTTCTGCCGCTGACTCGGATTTCCAGGCCCTGTTACTACGGCCTTCCACCAGCTTGTACCCCGGAACGGTTTGCCCTTCACAGGCGCGCCGCCAGAGTTCCACTTCCACGGTCTTAAACCACGCTTCGACTGCCTNTCTGAATTTGACGATACTCGCCAATTCGGAGGTGTTGAGTTTCCCTGGCGCTGGCGGGTCAATATCGAATCCGCCGTCGCGAATACTCTGCCTCAGATCGGTAATCTCGTCGGCCTGCAGTTCGAACTCGTCCGCGAACATCAGACGGGTTACATCGTGGGCCATCTTCGCCATCGCCGGACAATCAGCTTTTACGCGGCAGAAGGTGCATTGTTTGCTGCCAGCAACGCGAGGCGCGTCGAGTGACCAGGCAAGCGCAGCACGCTCTTTAACGTATTCCCCGAATGCCAGCAAATCCTCGCGGGTGATGATCCATGAATCGAAGTGCTCAAGCCTCGGCTGGCAGATACGGATTTCGATTTCCTCGAAGCCGTATATCCAGTCGAACTCCAGAAACGCCCCGTATGCGTAAAGGAGTCCCTGCGGGTTGTTTTCCGCGTAAACCTGGACGCCTTTGCCGTATTTGAGGTCGCTGACAACCAGCCTGCGCGGTTGGATTACGATGCAATCCGATGTGCCGGTCTGGTTAGGGATGGGGGTTAAGACGGAAAAATCGACTTTGCGTTCGATGTACATTTCGCCATCGACCATCAGGCACCAGTCAACGTAGCGCTCTACGAAGTCCAGCATTTCGAGGTCGATTTCAATCTGATACAGCTTGCCGCCGTTGATGATCCACTCAACATCCCCGACGCGGTGTTTAGGCCGCTTCCCGGTGGTCAGCCATTCTTCCGCAACGCCGTGGGCTACCGTGCCGAGCGCTGCATCGTACCCGGAATTGTCCGGGGCCAGTAGGTTCGGAACCAGTGACCCCGGACAACCGAGCCAGCGGGATGCGCCTGACGGAGCGAAAATTGAGTGGTCACGATGTTCACTCAGTAACTCGTCAAGCGTCACCCCGCGGGGCATTACAGATCTTCGCCTTTGTTGGCTTCGGCTTCGAGCAGACCGCTTACGTGGTCAAACACTTCGTCGATTTTGTCAGCCGGTACAGCTTTGGAGTTTTCATAACCCAGGTCCGGCAGCAGTTTCTTAGCTGCAGGCAGGCCGAACACATCTTTGTAATCGCCCAGGACTTTCTGCAGTTCAGCGAGGGTGTGAACGGAAGTCGGTTTATCGTCATCCTTCTTGCCCGCGCCGCCTTTGCCCGCGCCGCCTTTACCTGCAGCACCCTTGTTAGCAGCGCCTTTGGTTTCGGTTGCAGAACCGGCAGCAGCAGAACCGCCGTTAGCGATGATGCCTGCAATAACTTCTTTCAGAGAAACGATTTCAACGGTCAGCGCTTCGATTTTTTGTTCTAAAGACATTTTGATGCTCCTGTAAGCAGATTTTTAGTTTTACGGTGAGGGCCAGCCCCCCGCCGTTGAGATGAAATTTACATGCTTCTAAGTTACCCGTCAATAGCCATTGAAGATTTTTTTTAGATTTTTTTGCGATCATCGGCAGTGGGTACCTAATTTGGATTTACATTGACCGTAGATATGCGCCCATGTATGCTTCACGCGATATACCTAAAATAAGGAGAACCGAATGAGAGTGCCAAAGTGGTACGCAAAAGGCAGCGCAGCCGAGCGACTGGAGTTTCTGCTTGCAATCGCCGCCTGCCACGCCAGCCCGACGTGCAGCCTGCAGGGTCTGGCGGAGAAACTGGAATTAACGCCGTTTGTTTTCGGTCACTGGAAGCGTAAAGGCACGGTGCCGGTCAATCGCGCTCAGGAAATCGAGCGTCTGGTGGGCCGCGACGTAGTTCGCTGGGAATGCCTGGTGTCACCGGATATGAGCAACGAATAAGGATCACCAATGAGTCAGACCACATTAAAAGAAGTCGGCGGGCTGCTGCTGGAAAACGGGTACAACATCACCCCTATCCTGCGTGGCGAGAAACGCCCGTTTATTGATGGATGGCAGAAAATCACAGCTGATCAGCGGATGCTTCGCACCTGGCTGGATGACGATAAAGGGGATTGCGGCGTAGGGATCGTGACCGCGCATACGCCAGCGGTGGACATCGACTGCCTGGATGACGATGTTGCGGCTGAAATGCTGGCCTGGATTGAAGAAGAATACGGAGTTTCCGAGCCACTTCGCTACGGGAAACGTCCGAAAGCGCTTCTGCTTTTCCGGGTTGATGAACCATTCCGAAAACTGAAATCGAGTGTTTGGGAAGATCCCGACTTCGGATTAACCCACGCGGTTGAGGTTCTCGGTGAAGGCCAGCAGTTCGTCGCTTTCGGTATGCACAAAGACACGAAGCGCCCGTATGAGTGGGTCGGCAAAAGCCCGCTGGACATCCCTGTTTCTGACCTGCCGCTGCTCACCATCGAGATTGCCCGCGAGATCATCGACAAATTCGACGAGATGGCGGCAAACGCCGGATGGGAGCGCAAGTCAGGCCAGACCCTGCAGCGCGCCGTTTACACTGGCGACGATGACCCGGATGACGACGATTCCTGGGATCGCGACGTACTCATGCCACCGCTGGACGTCGAGATCGATGAACTCCGCAAGGTGCTGCTCTCCATCCCGAATAACGAGGCCGATTACGACATCTGGCTGAATATCGGTATGGCGCTGTATCACCAGTTCGGTGGGTCAGACCAGGGGCTGGAGTTATGGGATGAATGGGGCGAAGCTGCCGAGAAATTCGACCCACGCGAGTCTAAGAAAAAATGGCGTTCGTTCGACCACCACAATAAGCGCCAGACGCCAATCACCGCACGCACGATCTACAAATACGCGCGTGACGCGGAGACCGAGTTTACCGCGAAACTGCTGCTGGAATTGTCCAGCGAGTTTATGGATTGCCGGTCACTGCAGGAGTGGGCGAAGGTCGCCAAGAAGGTGAAGCGCGCTGACCTGGACATCATGGCCCGTCGCTCGCTCGAAGCGATTGCCCGTGACGCGTACCAGACTGCCAGCCGCCGCGAGCAGACCAAAATGGGCATCGACGAAAAGAGCATTAAGCCCGCGACAATCAGCGTGCCGGACGTGCGCAAGGCGCTGGCCTATGAACTCGATCGCGAGAGCCTGCCGAAATGGTTGTCCGGCTGGGTGTTCGACGACTCCAGCGATAACTTCGTGAAAGCAGGTTTCGACCACGCGGTTAGCATCACCGGCTTCAACGCGAACTTTAACCGGTACGTGAAAAGGCTGAAAGAAAACCGTGGCGTTGACATCGGTACCGCTGGCGCAGCGGCGCTCGACTTCTACGAAATCAAAGTCGTCAACGGCGTACGTTATGAGCCGGGTGCCGGTAACCTGTATCGCGAGGACGGCAAGGTTTATGCGAACTCCTACCGCGAGGACCTGGTGCCAATGGCGTCCGACGAATTGACGCCGAAAGACAAGATCGCCGTGCGCCGCGTGAAGCAGCATGTCAAACACCTGCTGCCGGACGAGCGCGAAGCGGAAATGTTCCTCGACTGGCTGGCCTACGTGGTGCAAAACCCGGGTCGCCGCGTTAACTATGCGGTGTTGCTGCAGGGTACTCAGGGTGACGGAAAATCCTTCTTCCGCTGCCTGCTGGAAACCGTGATGGGTATGGCTAACGTCCGCGTGATGAAAGCCAAATCGCTGGAAGGCGACTTCAACGGATGGGCGGTGGGCCAGTGCGTGACGGCTATCGAGGAGGTGCGCCTGGCTGGGCATAACCGTTTCGAGATCCTGAACAACCTGAAAGACCAGATCACCAACGACCACATCGAGGTGCACGCGAAGGGCAAGGACCAGTACACGGCGAAGAACACCACCAACTACCTGCTCTTTACGAACTTCAACGATGCGCTGCCAATCGACGACAACGACCGTCGCTATCTGGTGCTCAGCAGCCAGTGGCAAAGCCGCGAGGCGCTGGACGAGTTCGAGCAGGCCAACGAGGACTATTACGAAAAACTGTATCAGGCGCTGGAGATGTCCCCGGGAGGTCTGCGCAAATGGTTCCTCGATTACAAGCTCAGCCCCGACTTCAACCCGAAAAGCAAGGCACCGATCACCAAAGCCCGCGCCAGCATGATTCGCATGTCTAAGCCGGATTGGATGTCATGCGTCGAGGAAGTGATTAAGGCCGGTAAAACAACCGGTGTTACTAAGGACCTGATCGTAACGTCCCGACTGAAAGAGGCGCTGCAGGATTTCGACGGTCTGGATGACGTGAAAACCAAATCGCAGGCCACCTACATGACGAAGATGGGCTACCTGATTCGCGACCGGTTCTTTATCGAGGGTCGTATCACGGTGGTTTACTCGAAGCATGGTTCCCCGTTTGTCAAAACGGATGCGCGGGGCGACATGGTGATCGATCGCGACAAGGTTCACCACCTGTTTAAAGGCTATCAGGGTGGTGACGACTTCGAGGAGGAGGAGGAGACAGAACTTTAACAGTGGTAGGCGGGTAATTATGGCGGCGGTCCTTCGGGGTCGCCGTTTTCCGTTATGGGATTTCCCATATCGCAGGAAAAAGTGAAAATCTGCTCAAAGTTTGACCGACGACCTACGCAATCGCTACACAATCCCTACGCAATAAACGGGATTTTGGGAACCAGCTTTCCAGTGCTGGTGCGGGCTGAACGGGTGTTTTTACTATCCTTATCCCAATAAACAGAAACTCCGCGCGCGAGGAGTAAAAAGGGATTAAGTAAAAAACACTATACGCGCGGAGTTTTTCTTTTTTGCGTTTGTGGAGGTCCGGCGATCAAAAACTTCAACGTGGTCAATCGGATAGCCAGTGTTGCTATACCTCCATTGCGTAGGAATTGCGGAGGGATTGCGTAGGTTGACTCCTGTTGCACTGGGAAAATCGGCAGTATTTCGCAGAACGTGGAACCAGCTTTCCAGTGCTGGT
>PEHZ01001731.1_pt1 | contig 15081 bp, 21 predicted proteins | sample 1430801 | NCBI WGS metagenome assembly PEHZ01 (sample SAMN07695258, study PRJNA407112) | Insect metagenome, whole genome shotgun sequencing project.
CGCACAGTTGCGTGCTTCACAAAATAAGCGACCTCCACCCGAATATGTATAAAATTACTAAAATGTAAATAATAATTAAATAAATAGGTAGATCAAATGAACTTACAGTCCGTAGGAAATAACCCATATACAGGGGCGTATGGATTTAATACATATGCGGGTGAGCGTGCTATTGGATATACTAACCTTAGCTCCAATATCTATCCAATATTCTCCCAGAGTTTTGTCGCATATTATTATCCGACCACATTGACTGGTCGTATCACGTCCCGTTCTATTGTTCCCCCTGACTTGGAAAACGGTGGAAATATTGCCATCTTTAGGCGACCTCCTCGTGCGAAAGTCAAGGAATACACCCGTAACGGTATTATGGAACATGATGATAATCTGGGGGGTTCAACGATTGATATCCGTATCGACCAGCAATATTACTACAGTTGCAAGATCGATGATATCGATTATAAGCAAATCCAGAATGTAGAAGAATATCTGGATAACTATCAGTATGATGCTATGCAGAAACTTGCGCAGATCACTGATGTTCAAGTTATCGATACCATCATTCATGGAGCTTCTGCCTATAACAAAGGCGAAGTCGCTGGACAATCAACACATCAATGGAATCTTGGTGCTTATGGTCGCCCCATCACACTGACGGAAGATAACGTTTTCGCTATGCTGACGAAAATGGACAGTGTTTTGTCAGAAGCGAATATTCCTGCCAATGACAGATTTATCGTGGTTCCTATTGAGCTTTTCTACGCATTGAATATGTCAAAGGTCACATTGTCGGCTCTTAACTCTGGTTTAGCTCGTTCCACAGCATTTAATGGCTTGCAGACCTATAATATTCCTATTGCATCTTTCAGTGATGTTTATAGCACGAATATCATGCCTAAAGTGTATGACTCATTGGCACGTAAGTATTGTAGCTATGTTATTGGTGGTCGTGGTGACGCAACAGCTTTTGTAGCCCAGATGTCAAAAAGCCGTGTCATAACTGAAGAAGTCAACAGTTTTGATCGTTATCTTCAAGGTTTGTTTGTATTTGGCAGTGGAGTTATCCAACCAGAAGCTTTGACTGTTATGTATTACACCTATGCACCTAAAAATTCAGTTGTTTAATTACAAGGATTAAAAACATGACAGTATTAAGTTATTTTTCTGGTGGTGATGTCAATAAGCCATACGGAGAAGCCGTAAAATCCAATACGCAATCTTTTTTTACGTATGATCCTAATGATAACGACGGGAAGCCTATTTCTCAAGGCGTGATACCTTATAAACATAAAGCGTATGGTTCACATATCCCTAGAAGTCATTTTGTTGTAGGCGACCGGTATATTTCTGCTGAAGAAGGATTTCTTCAAGTATTGGTTCAACAAAGCCCTAACGGAAAATTGAACGCCGGAGATTCTGTAATTGTTCAGCATATTGGCCCCAAAGGTCGTCTTGGTTTGACATATATCGATATCAAGAAACCAATTCCAGATGGTATTAAATTCACTGTAAGTTTTAAGCCATGTGATCCATCTTATGATGATTTCAAACGTGACGACCGAGTTATCAAATCTAATTCTCCAATGTCTGATCGTAAGATATGGCCCAATAATGTAAGCGATTTCACGGAAAGTGGATTGTTTATCATTATCACGATTGATGTGGATAAAGATACACAACCAGCTTCTACAGGAAAAGAGGATACACCTTCCACTCCTGCCATTATTCCAGTAGGCAATATCTGTTTCGGTATTAGACAAGAGGTAACGGCATTTTCCACTCAAGAAAATTGTCAATGTTATGTCCCTCCTTGCGATACGAAATTCAAGATGCCTGATTGTATTCCTAACCAGACATACGATGCTTCCGGTTATACCGAAGGTTGCGAAAGTGGAGGAGACAAGAGCTAATGGCTTTAGATTCATCAATAACAGCTATTTCTGGAGCTGAAAGGCAAGCTTGGCTTCTTGGGAATAATAGACTTTTTAACGAATTAGTAAATCAAGCCAAATTGGGATTGACGAATCAATTGTTCAAGAATCCAGTTACAGGTGATTTGATTATGCTACCGCCGGGGTCTATTCCCGATGTCCAGTTTTATACAAATATGGATGAAACTGAATTATATGAAAACCCCATTGACCGTAGATACTTGCCTCCTCATTTGGTTAAATTGGGGTGCAAACCGGTTAGTATTGATGAAGCAAGACGTGTTTATGAGAAAATTCGTAGCCGAGTTTATCAAGTAAAGAACAAGGCTTCATATACACTAACCAAATACACATGGGACGAAGACTGGGCAGCCAAAGAGAAACTTATCGCTCAAGGAGATAAGGCGCTTCTTAACTCTATCGACACTCCCCCAGAAGCCAAAATATGGGGTGGTTCAGAAGTAGGTTACATCGATAATGTTCCTGATAATCTGTTTGGTTTAACAGACGAAGAAGTGAAAGCACCAGCTAAATCTTCTGGAAAAGGAAAGTAAAATATGCGAGGAGCTGATTTTTTCACACCAGTTTCTCAATTTTTTGCTGATGAAGGGCATATCACCTTTAAGCAGGAATATATATTCAATGCTTTTAGGTGGGCCATTCATTATTTGGTTCAAGCCAAATTGCTACAGGTTATTGAAACTGTAAAAGTCCCTTTACAGGCTGGGACTTTACAGTATCTTCCCAATAATGTAACAGAGTTTGTCGATTTTACCCAGATAGTCAGACGAGAAGACAGGAAAATAATGGCTACTGTCAACCGTCCACAATGCAGTAGGTATAATTGGAATAACAAATATAATGTTGAAGCCTATTCATATGATCCAAATACACCTAAAATATTGCATGTCTATCCTCCTGTTCCGGAAGGTTATAATGGAACCGTTGATGTTATAGCTTCTGTTGATCCAGCCCCAAAAACTCAAGATGAAGATATTAATACAGATAATACTTTATCAAGTATAGTTTTTGATCTTATAATATATTTTATGGCTTCTGGTGAATATGAAAGCACTTCATTAAGGGAGATAGCTTTAATCCATTATAATAGTGCCAAAGACCAGATAACATTATTAAAAGGCGGCCCTATACTGGTAGGTAAAGAGGATAAGATTAAAGATGTCGGAAATTGATAAATATATACCCATTTCTAAGTTTGCGACATTTGTAAATCCCTTTGCGCATGATATAGCCAGCAATGTAATCGAGCAATGTATAAGAGAGGCGGTTATATGGTTTTGCAGGGAAAGTCGTATATTGCGGGACTATTACACGATAAAATGCCAGAAAAATGTAATTGATTATCCTATTATTCTTCCTGAGGACAGAGAGATTATAGGAATAGAGAATATTGACCCTTATGGATACGCATACAAGAATGCAAATATGGGATCATATAAAAATGCGAGTTTCTATCCTAACGCATACGCACGTAATGACGTTCATTACAGAACAGGTGGTCCTATGGATGCGTATGGGAGCAGTTTCTTTAAACTGGATAAAGATGGTGTATATCCGGTAATTATAATTGAAGCCGCCATAACCAATTGTAATGAATTGGAAATCGTGTATTCTTGGACTATAAAAAGAGATGGGTGTGAAATACCCAATATCATTTATGAGGAATACGTTGAAGTAATAACCGCTTATGCGGTTCATATGTTATGCTTGATGTCCGATAAAGTGTCTGATTTGCAAAAAGCTCAATATTGGCAAGCCAAAAGAGACAGTTTGCTAGATGATGCTTTATATAAAATAGCGAAACGCTATATTAATGATAATGGTAAGTTTAGGACTTCCCCATTTGTGGCACCTTCTTTGATAAGACGTAGTAGACGGTGGTGATATGGCTAGAATTGAGTCTTCAAAAGTATGTTTGATGGAGCAGGCACGTCCATACCATAAACGGTATGGGGATAGATATGACTGTTGTCATGATAGAAATCCGTTTTGCGAATGCTGTCCTCCTCCGCATTTTCCGAGAACAAGAGCGAGAGATGCACTAGTCATATATGATGATGTTGAGGAAAGCTGCTTGGGCATAAATCTTCAATTGGAACATTCCAATATTAATGTCGATGATTTATGTTGCAGAGATACCTATATAAGACTACAGCGAAAAAACGATAGGTGCGCTCCAGTAATAGATATCCCTGTTCATTCATACACTCCTACTAATTATGGAGTTAACCTTAATATAAATTGGTGTGGAAAATTGAAACTCATACCTAATGGTCAATATGAAGGTGAAGTGGTTATATCTGGTGTTACACGGGGAGTATGGCTGTTCATAAAAATGCCCAGAGAGGGTATTAAAGCCTATGAATTTTCCAATACTTGCGGGCCTCCAATGCCACGTAATTTTAGGGATATGAATGATGGTTTGAGAAGCCCGATTGTTAAGGTGGAAGAACCTGTGGATACAAATGCTTGTAAAGAGGAATGTGATGCATGCAGCCAATAGACACTTCTTTAATTGGTAATAGAAGCAAACTAGCCAAGACTATTGGGGCTGATGATAATAGTATCATCGTCACATCTGGCGAAGGAAATCTATTCAAGACCAAAACAGGAAATCCTTTCTATATAACTGTAAGAAGCTCTACAATTATGGAACGAATGCTGGTTTTAAGTGTTACCGGTGATGAATTGTTTGTTGAGAGAGGACAGGATAATACATCTATCCAACGTTTTTATGCTGGTGCGTGTATTACGGTGGAATGGAATCCAGCTCAATTATTGGCACTTATACAACAGAATGGTTTTGCCAATTCTGTTCCGGCAGGTTTTTCTGGTATAATCCCTCCATATTCGGTAGCAACAGTCCAGAATGGTTTAATCACTAAAGTAGAAAATGGGAAATGCTGATGTTTAAAGGTTTGGACGGTTTTCATTGCAGGATAACCAATACACTAAAAAGCACAGATACTTATATATCCATTAGACCTGAAGATATGGTTCGTATAAAGAATGCGTTACTTAATGATTTTACATATCTGACTTTACGTGAATGTGGTAGATATGAAGTCGTGAAAGTATTAGGGACTGATATGACTTCTGACAATACTTCCAGTGGTCAAATGAGAGTGGAGCGGGATCAGATAGGAACAGGTGCTTTCACATTTACATGCACGTCTTCATTATTTTATGAGCTTAATACCTTATGTGTGCAGGAAGTTATCAGCAACAGACTTGTGAATTACGCATTGAAATCTTATGCGGACGCATTGGAACGGCGAATAAGCACACTTGAGCAGAAAGGTTGATAATGGAATACGCAGAATTGACATGCAAACAGACAGGTCATGGCATCATTATAAACCATATAGCGTCTGGAACGACAGAAGTTATCATATCTGAAAGCGATGGTGAACAGTTTCCAGTATTGCAGTCTAATGATTTCTTTTATGCCTATCTACGAAATTGCGGAAAATGTGAACAGGTAAAAGTTACGTCCAGAAATGGTAATACATTTTTAGTCGAACGCTCCCAAGATGCCGAATGTTTCCCGATTGGTTCCCATTTCATGTATGACGGCAAATCTGTTCAAGCTATCAGAGCTATTGTTTTGTCCGAATGCTACAAGTTTGATCCTCCTCTTTTGGAAAACAAGACTACAAGGACAATTTCAATAGACAATGACGAGCTTAACAACAGAATAAGAGAAATCGTAATCGATATCATGAATTTGTAAAATGCAGACAATAGTATTTAATGGAATTATACCAAGAGAAGGGCCTGTAGAATTAGCTAAAGGATACGGTGTTGAAGCCGTAAATATGTATATTTCCACAGAACGATACCTTCATCCATTAAGAGACGCTGCTGAGATAACAGATACGGTATTTGATATTTATGGTAATACATTCACTTCTGATATCGTGACTCTGATACGCAAAGGAAGTGTATGGGTAGCATGGGATCATTATGTTAATGTTATCCGTGATATACGTAAATGGGACTCGATAAACTCGTTTTTATTTGTTGAAAACGGTAAGGTTTACAGAAGCTCGGATAAATGGGTATTGAATAAGATACCTCCAAAAGAGATTGGTATTGATCCCCCAAGAAAACCGTTGATAGTGCAGAAAGACGCATCCAATATTGTTCCTGCGGGTGATTGTCCTCCTTTTTGTCCTGATGGAGCTGTGCAGGGTGATGCCAGAGTCTACACGTTCACTTACGTCAATGACATGGGCGAGGAAAGCCAAGCGTTTTCCTATACTGATCCTGTTATCATAATGCCGGGTGAAGAGGGCAAATACAAACTTGTTGACCCGAATACACCTCCGCCCAATGCGGTAAAACGTAATTTCTACAGGTCAATAAGCACCAATACACAAGCTGCGGACAATACTGATGAAGCCACTATTTTCGTCTATGTTGGAACAAATGATATCGGAGATAATTTCATAGACAAAGCCGAGCCACTTGATCTGGGCTATGAGTTATCCACAACATTGCAAAGACGAATACCCCATGATGTGAAAGGAGCTGCCTATATTGGTGATAACAGGACGGTTTACTGGACGAACAGCAATAAACTTTATATTTCATATCCAAGATTGCCGCATACGATAGATGAACGCCTGAAACAGGAGTTTCCCGCTCCTATTATTGGAGCATATAGCGTTGTGAACACCAGAGAGGGTGAACATACCTATGATCTATATGTCTTTACGGAAGAATGTCCATACCTTGCATCTGAAATAACCAGCCCTTCCAATGAAAGGATCATGTCGGTAAACCAGATCAGTATTAATGCGGTTCCTCTAAATCCAAGAGCGGTTTGTGATATAGATGGAAATCTGGTCTACGCTTCTTCAAGAGGGCTTATATCGATTGTCAACGGGCTTCCCAAAGACATATCCGGTAATTTCTTCAGTAAGGAAGAATGGCGTGTGCTGGGTAATGATATAGAATTGGCGTATCATGAAGAGGAATTGTTGATAATAACACCTCTTAAACGTTATGTAATGTCATTCAGTGCTGTCTATCAAGACAAATTACCATCACTGTCCACTACAACCATAACCGCCAAACATGCTTTTGGTATTATGAACGAAGGATTGATAGTCACTAATGGCAATAGATATTTCAGATGGAATGATGCGGATCATTATCTGACCTCTGTATGGACTTCGGCAAGGTTCAGAACCAGAGAGTTATGGAGACCGAATATAATCAAGGTGGACGCAGGTGCGCCACTTGAATATGACAAGCATGTAGAGGATATTGTTGTTTTATATAAAAAACTTCTGGAGCTCAACAAGATATCAAACGTTTGCGAGTTTCTGGAATTATATCCATCTTATGACAAATATCGTGAATATTTGGTATATATAAATAATCCTATTGTGGTAAAGTTATATAGAGAGGGTAAGCTTGTTTTTGAGGAAAGGTATATCAAGGGAAGTTATCTGAGAGTGCCAAGATTGCATAGAGGTATATATTGGCAAGTATCAATCATGACAAGATACCCAGTCTATAGAATAATGCTTGAGAAATCCATGATAGAATTAAGCGATACACAGCAGAAGAACGAGGATATATAATGGTGAACAATATTTTTAGTGGACTGAAGGGAACGATTTTTGAGGGAACAAAACCGGCTGCTAATACCAGTAATACTAATTCTGTGCCTCTTAACAATCCAAGTGATGGAATAGAACGCAATCCTGTGATATTAATGAATAATACAGGTGGTTATGTAGGGAGCCAAGATAGAATAAGCGAATTGGCAAGACGACCAAATTTACCGGTGCAATCAGATTCTGTCGCCCCCATTGGTGTTTCACTCAGAACAATTTTCATAAATGGAATTAGGTCAAGGCGATAGAAATGGCAAAACTTACATCAAAAGCCAGAAAAGGCTTACCAACAAGTGAATTTGCGCTTCCCGGTGAACGCAAGTATCCTGTCGACACGAAAAATCGTGCTAGGAACGCAAAAGCCAGAGCTTCCGAGCAATATAATAAGGGAAATCTTTCCGCAAGGCAGAAATCGACTATTGACCGGAAAGCTGATAGAGTTTTAAGAACAGGTAAAAATAAATGAGAAAACCGACAACAAAACCCGGTAAAATGACATTGGCACAATACAAGAAATCAAATGCTGATGTCAGAGAGGATAAAGCTTCGGCAAAAGCTGCCGGCATGTCTTATAAAAGCTTTAAAAAGACACCAACAGCTACTAGAATAGATAAAGATATAGTTACATTTACGCAATTCAACCGCCAGAAAGGGGAAAACCAATGGCAAGAAAAAATAGTGGTATAGTATGGGATAATATGCCGGGGGTCGCCTCTTTGGCAGCGCAGCAGCCTGATGGCTCTGTCTCGAAAGGGACAAAGCGTTATAACAAGGCGTTCCGTGCGGTTGTTCCCGCAGGGAGAGACCTTAACAAAGGCCCCAATATGTCTGGAACAATTGGTGCTGCAGGTGCTGATAAAATACGACAATTCCACTTCANGCCGTAAAAGGAAATAAATGAAATGTCCGATCCTAAACAAAGCGCAACTGTAGAAACAGAAGCTCAAGGTGTTTCAGTTAATCAGATTTATCGTGCGCCTAATATGGACGGACAATTCCTTATGGTTGGCAACCTGATAGGTGCGTTAGTCGGAAGGCTTTACAATTCTGGGACTTTGGAGAAAGCCAAAGATGCCGAGAAACTTTTAAGGAGCAATATCGATAAACTGTCAGATACTGGAAACAGTATCATGGACAAGGGGAACAAAGACCCGTATGCCCCAAATATGGATTCCCTGTTCAAGATTTTATACGATACTGCCGCTAAAGGTTATTGTCCCAACTATCAGAACATATTTCAAGAATCTGTCTATAATTCTATAGTTAGCACACGTAGGCAACAGAAGAATATTATAACATTTTCGAACCGTTATAATATAAGCATTCCGATGACAACGGCAGTCAGTATTAGGTCTTCACAAACAATAGCTGCAGTATCGTCATATACAAGGACTGCTGAACAGGCTAGACAATTCATGTGGGAAGCTTCTCTTGAATTCCACCAGATAAAGATTGGGGATTTATTCGAGAAGACCTATATGGATTTTGAAACTATTGGCGGTGAGATGGTTGCCGGATCAGCAACGGGAGCGGCGAACCTTTCCCAGTCTTTACGCCAGACTGCCGCAATGGATATCGGTGACTGGTCTGCTCTTGTGGGTATGGTGGCATTATTACTCCCAGAGCTTCTGAAATGTTGGAATTTGAAAGGATGTTGGACATAAAAAAATGGTAGATATGTTTCCAAAAATTATTGATAGAGGCTTCTCTTTCTCACAGAACCGCCGCCGTAGCAATATTGGCGGCATCATGCGTCTCAATCCGGCAGCGTCTCCTCCTCCTGTCCAGCCATCCAATCATGGAATGCAACAGACGGCAGGTGAGGTGAATATGCTTAACACACAACCATTCGCCACAAGATCAGCATTCGGGCGACAGGATTTGTCAGAATTTCTGAATAAATCATCGCTTGTTAATTATGGGAGCAAATAATGGCATTTGATATTCAGTTTCCTGTTGGCCCTATTGAGCAGGTAGCGATCATTACTGGGCAGCCTTATGATGGGGTCTGGTGCCTTATATGGGCTGGGTCATACATTGGGAGCAGGACAAGCTATAACCAATTACAACAACAATATGGCGCTCAATCCATATCTATTATATGGAAATATGACCGGAGCAGTTTCAGAAGCGCAGAGAAACCAGTATGCGGGCAATGTTTGGAACGCCAGAAATCAGCAATTGCCACTTGATCTGGCACTACAACGACAAAACGCCCTGAACAATTGGCAACGTCTGGTATATCAGAATACCAGNAACAACCAGAATTTCCAAAACTATGAACCTGATCTATACAATTCTCCTTATTTCAGAGCCATAACTCAATATGGCAATGGGCTTCCAACCCCTTATACACCTCCCATTCCCAATCCACTTCCCGGTTGGGAAAGCGGAGGTTACTACAGTCCTTATTTCAATGGTGGCATGTATAATCCATTTATGGGTGCTAGGCAGCAGTATTCGAATGGTAATGCCACTTATTAAAGGTAACTAATATGAACGGTCAACTCCCTGATTTATCTCGGCACGCATATACACCAAATGGCCCATTTGCCCCCCAGACCCCAATACCATTACCTCCCGGATTGGCTCCTAATTATGGTGGCTACACAGGCTATCTTCCTTTTGGTATGCAACCGCATCCTTTTGCGGTTCCTCCTACCCCAAATGTCCCTCCCATTCCTGAACCTGTGCAGCGCAATCTTAATGCCGGAGTCCAGAAGATGCCGTCTAACAAACAGCAGCCACTAGAGGATTTACCTCCTTTACAAACTCCGCAAATGCCGAATGTAAATCCTCCCGCACAACAACCTTTGGCAAATACACCTGCTGTCCTTCCTTCTGCTGACCCCAAAGCTCCAAGTCTTGATAGTTTGTATGCCTCCGCTTTCCTGAATGGAGGGGACCCAAGAGCTTATGCAATGCAGGCTATTTACAACAGTGGAACATACAAACAACACCTTGCTGATCTTTTGGGGCAAGGTTTGCCTATGGATACTGCTCAAGCCAGAGCCACTGAATTGACTGTATCATCCAATCCGGGATTGCAGGCTCTCTATAGAGCTTCGACCTATGATGCCCAGAACAGGAATATAGATGCCGCCTATAACCAAAACGCCATGAATTGGTCATTACCTCTTGGTGATCCGGGGGTCTATTCCAATGCAGTGGCGAATGATCCTTTGACCTCCTCTCCTTTGCAGGGTGCGTATAGACTGCCAAATGGAGGAATTGGCATACAGGCTGGCAACAATTACTATGACGCTAACGATAGCTGGAGGTCTTTAGCCGGTGGACAGGCTCTTGGTGCTGAAGGTATATTCAATAACGCACTTCATTTCGCACAGCAACAGCAATTGCAGTCTATGCAGATGGCAAACAGGCAATACCAAGCCGAAATGATGGCACGGGCCAGACGGGATCAAGCCAACATTATCGCTTTGGGGCGACTGTTATCTTCAGTAAGTAAAAATCTTCCAGAAGCTTCCAAGAAAATACTTGATGGTGTTATGGCTCAATACACCAATCAAAACCAAGCGAACCAAACACCGAACCCTGCTATGGGTCAAAACCCCTATGCGAACCCTTTCGCCAATCCTTACGCCAATCCGTATGCGGCACAGGGTGTTCCTCCTGAATTGCAGCTTCCTCCTCAACCTGATATACCAAATTATGGAGAACCTTTTTAATGGCAGCGCAAAGACGAACATATGAAGACCTGGTATGGCAAGCCGCAAACAAATACGGTGTTCCTCCTAACTTGGTTCAAAGTGTTTTGTTGAGAGAGAGTGGTGGAAATCCTAACGCACTTAGTAACAAGGGTGCCGTGGGTCTTATGCAGGTATTACCTTCTACGGCAAGAGGGTATAATGTCAATGCGCAGCAATTGTATAATCCCGCTACCAATGTTGATGTTGGGGCGCATTATCTTGCTGACTTGTATCATAGATACGGAAATAATCCTGTTGGCGCATTGGTGGCATACAATGCTGGGCCGGGTAGATGGAACGAGGTCATGTCTGGGAAAAGACCTTATAGCTCATTACCATCAGAAACCCAGAATTATGTAAACAATATTTTAAGTGGTAGCAGTCCTTCACGTAATATGCTAGGATTGCAGGGTAACTATACACCTATGCCATCAGAAGGACAGCAGTATACCAGAGCTATGTCTGCCCCTTCTATGGCTAGTCCGAATACACCGATGCAAAATTCATCTATCAATACTGGAATGATGTCTTTTTCTCCATATAATCAAGTGTCCATGCAACCATACAATGATGATCTGGATTATTTAATAAATGCCTATTCCAACAGAATTTCCAGCCCAATATAGTCAAGGATATCCTTCCGAACAACCACAACAATTTCTGCCTGATGACGCTCCATTATCTGGAGCGGTTATAGGCCCAACACAGAATTACACACCTCCTCCCTTACCTCCATCTCCCAGCCAAGATGCCGTGAACGCCCTGATAGCGGCATTGCAGCAGAATACAGTGATGGATAGCGATAGACTTAAGCAGGCATTTGCGGAAAAAGGTCTGGATGCGGGCTCAAAAGGTGATACATTTGGCTCTAAGGAAAGCGCCGATGCCGCAGCGATAAACTCTTTACCCATCATGCCTTCCAATACCAACCATCAAGGCGTGCAGGATTTCTATAACTCTTTACCTTTGGGATCATTATATAGAGAGGCTGAGACAAAGAACGGCAAACAGATTCCAACCGGAGTTATCAAACGAAAAGTCTCTCCTGATATAAGCAATATCGCCAAAGACCCTTCCGTTACCAAAGGCGGTCTTACCGGCTTTGCCGAAGGCTTGGCCAATTCGGCTATTGGTAATACTGCCAAAGATATTGGTGGCTGGCTGGCTTTCACTGGTTTGGGCAATAGCATACGGGACTGGGGACTGTCAAAAACACGAGAGGCGCAAGCTGATAGTGGCTGGGGTAACTTTGCAGGTCAGATGCTTCCCATGATAGCTGCGGTGGCTGCTACAAGAGGGGCTGCAATGCCTGCTGTATTAGGAGGTATGANCNNCTAGCGACCTCNACAGTTTGGCTGACACTACCGAGAGCAACAGCTCCACGGCACAGAATATTGAAAATGCAGCATTGCAAGGTGCGGCAAACGCCGCTCTCGGTGCTTTTCCGACAGCACTTAATATGGGTGCAAATCTTGGAAAAGATGTGGTTAAGAGTGCGTTGCTCAACGCAGCCTTAGGTTCTGGAACAGAAGAAGCACAACACCTTATTGATCCCCAGAATAATCCAAATAATGTCGGTATGGACAATCTGTTATTCAATATGGGATTGGGTGGTCTGGTAGGTGCGGCTCCTCATGTTCTTGGTGGTCTGAGAGCCTCAATCGCAGCTAGAGGAGAGCCAGTAAGAACAGAGCCAACCAATATAGGCCCAGAAGCACCTCCTACGGTAGACGTTCCAGCACGAGAGAACACATCTATTGAACCAAATGTTGTTGCTCCTGAACAAACAGCTCCTGCTGTGGAACCTGCTCCTTCTCCTGTCTCTGAAGAACAGCCAATTAGAGATAATACACCTACAGAACAGTCACCGATAGAAAACAATGCCGCACCTGATCCAGAAAACCAGAGACCTATAACCGAAGATATTCCAGCACAGGAAATACCGGACTATAGTGACAACGCACCATTGCCTAAATCTGTCGATGATGTGATAAAACAAAGCGGTGATGGAGCCTATGAGAGAAATATAGGACTATACAAAACTTACCAAGAAAGTATAAACGCCAGTCTGGATAATTACAACATACCTGACAGGGTGGTTCCGAGAATCAATACGGATGGCGGTAATCTTAACTCTATCCGCAGGAATTTCAATCAATCATTGAACGAGGCGGCTAACCGTATCAATGGCCCCGATTTTGCGAACGCCCCGCAAGAAGTCAAGGATGTATTGATGACTAAAATCAATAACGCCAAGACTTTGGAAAATAGAAAAATACTTCCTGATTTAATCAATTCTTATGAAAAGTCTGTCAACAACAATATACCTGAAAACCGTATAGCTGAAATGTCCTCTACGCCTAACAGCCAATTGATGGAAATGGCGAGAGATGATACGGAACAGGGGAAAGACGCACGTATCGTATTGCAGACAAGAAGGCATATTGACGAGTTACTCAATCTCAATCATACCCAGACAGAACCATCTACTGGGACATTGAGGTTAGCCAATAACTATAAAAACTATCTTGATGATGTTCATAACTCTTCCGTGTTTGAAAACTTTGGTATTAGAAGAAGTGCGAATATGTTCCGTCCTTTCGAGTTTGCTCCAGACGAAGACTTGAATGAGCTTGCTTCCAACACGACCAATCCGGCTATTAGAGATGTGGCGCAGATTGAACAGGCAGTCCGTAACCCTCAACAGGAACATTTGCAGTTTGCCTATGATGATCTCACCAATAAAATAAACAGGTTGAATGATCGTGATTTAAAAGAGATAATCAATTCAAAAGGTGGTGATCCGCATAATCCATATAATGACGTGGCTAAAGTCATAGCGTCCAACGAGATTGAAAGAAGGAATAGTCTTTCACCTCAAATGGCTCAAGCCGAAGCGGATAGCAAACCACGTATTGTAAATTGTTAGAGAGACTGAAATGGCTGAATGCGGATTTAATGGAAATATACCGGAAAATTATAATGGGGAGCCCGCTCCACAAGAAAATCAAGGGGGAGCTGATACAAGTAAGGGAACACCTAATAAATCTGTATTCGACCCATCTCCGCAAGAAGGCTCCTATATCTATATACTGACCAAAGAAGGTAATGTCACTGGTCATAAATACCCTATTTATGATGAAGAGGGAAACATCAGTCAATGGGGTATAACTGACAATACCGAGATAAATGGTTCGTACGACCATACCTTTCCAACCGAAGAGGAAGCGGATCAGTATATAATCAACAATGATATGAGAGTGGCGGGAAGAGCCGCCAATATATCCAATATAGACAGCCGAAAGCCTTTTACCGGTGGATTTCTTACCAGAAACAGCTATGCCGTTTCATCTGATGCGGAAAAATGGGTGGCTCGAAAGATAACCGAATTGGCTGGAAATACGTGGGAAGGAACAAGAATAGTGTCACGTTTCACCCAATTGAATATATTGGGTAAAGCGAGTGAGTCGGCTAGGTTCCTTGAAGAGGCAGCCAATACTGGTAAATCGTTGGATCAGATATTGGCGGAACAGCCAGATGAAGTCATAAGCAAGACTGTTGCGGGCAGACTGCTTAACACATCTCGTTATATGAACCAGTATTTCTACAATAAATATGCACCATTAAGAGTGTTGGCACCCGGAAATACTGGAACAACATCGGATTATGCCCGGTATATGGAACGCTCATTGCAGACTGCGAGAGCACAGGCGTGTGGAGAGAGCAGTTTTGCAAAGATAGCCTATAGATCATTACAGCAGATATTCCGAAATAACAAACTGGACTATC
>PEHZ01001732.1_pt1 | contig 14757 bp, 25 predicted proteins | sample 1430801 | NCBI WGS metagenome assembly PEHZ01 (sample SAMN07695258, study PRJNA407112) | Insect metagenome, whole genome shotgun sequencing project.
GACCATCTAGCGACCTCCACAGAGACCATCCGAAAATGCGGTGCTCGTCGCTGGTGCCTTTGCGGATGATCGCCGTCTGTGCTGCCCCTTGCGTATACAAAGGGCTGTATACACCGCAGCACCCTGTCGGCTTGGCGGGAACCAATGGAAATTATAATGTTCATGATTACACCTAAATAAAAGACTTGAATAGTTTCTATGCCGAAACTGTGCCTATTTTACGCACCCCAGAAAATTTTTCAAGACTTTTTTATACGGAACCCCCTCTAAAAATTTTCATGGGGGGCATTTTTTTGAGATTCCCAGATGGGGGTCTTTGAAAGTTTTTATTTTTTCGAAATGCAAAAAATATGAAATCCTAAAAAAGAAATTTTTTTCTTTAAAAAATCTTGCTTTTTCAAAATCACGTTTTATACTACCCTATGAAGCTCGTAGAGTGCAGGGTAATTTTAAAGCCCTATTAAAATAAGCAAGAATAATTAGACAACTCTCTACAGTCTTTAAATCAAAGTTTTTTTGTGAGATCATGTAATATACTGTAACAAAGTGGTTACTTCAAAACGTATAACATTTATTATGCCAACTCAGCATATATAAAAATAGACACGTCTTCGAAAGGAGGCAAAAACGTGTCTAGTAACCAAATCAATTGATACTTTATATAAAGTAATCCCGTCCCTTTATATAAAGATTTTATCATAAGGTGTTACCAGCCTAATAGATATTACCAAAATTGTCAATACCAAAAATAAATATAGGCACGTGCTATAATGGAGTAAATAAACGTGCCTATAAATAGACTGCTATATAAAAAGTGCAACCGTTTAATGGATGCCCAAGTATCAAGCTAATACCAATACGTAACAAGGTCAATAAAAAAATACGCATCCTTTGGAAAGCCAAAGAAGGATGCGCATATATTCAATCATTAACAAAAAAAGAAATTACGTATAGTATCAATACGTAATATTAAGTGTTTTCCAAGCTAAAGTCAACGTAATTTTTAAAAATACCCAAATTACAAAGTCAAATAACCAAGAAAAAGTGAAAATAAACGAAAAATAGCCCCGAATTAACAGGATTTTCTAATTGCGAATAAGAATCAACTAGAAAACGTATCAATAGCTTGTAAAACACATCAATTTAGTGTTTCAAATATCAAGAAATTGATACTATAATCTATAGTAGATTATGAATTCTACTATAGAAAAATCGGGTTTAACATTTTTTTCATTTAGGCTACGACCCGCCGTAGAGCTGGATTGATCCATATTAATATACAAAATTAAAAAGTAATTACAAACGCTAGAGCCGTTGAGTAACTAACAATAATATAACATATCAATATATTGATATATAAATACATTCTATAATTTCATTCTCCAAGCAAAAGGAACCTTTTTTCCGAATTGTGGCAGAATTAAGGCAAATTTCCAAAGTTATCCACAGAAATTAACTATTTATTAATATGTTAAAAAAATTCTTTTACCCCTTTGAAAATTTGACTGTCAAAAAATTAACATCGATATCAAAAACTTGTCCTCATACCTAAAAAAATTAATTATCATTTCGTAACATTCTCAACTAGAGCCCCATTTTTATCAATTTATTGACACGGTTGGCACCGTATTTTCCTTAGCATTTCTTCCAACCTCACCAAACCGTTACTTTCTTTTTGGATCAATCTGGATTTTATCCACGTTTTCCACAGGTTTTTCCACAGTTTTTTACAATTTAAGCCCTTTCCAGCCCTTTTTGTTTCAACCTCATTTTGGTATATTGGTTTTATCAAATGATTTGCAATAAAAGGATATTTTAAAATGTTACGCATCAGCGCAAAACGTATTCACAATTTCAACAAGAAAATATTTGGAAACTCATTGACCTTGAAAGGTCACGATTTTTATTTTGCTTCTTTTGGTTCTGATTTGACCCGTTGTATGATGGCACGCTTCAATGACTCTACCATGAGTGAAATCGAATGTGCTATCCACAACAACAATTCCTATGAGCTGTTTTTACCAGAGCATAAAAAGGGCTGGTTTGCTAAAGAAGACATGTCTTTGGTAAAAGACCGTATAAAACTTGTCGTGTCACGTGGTTATGAAATCTTCGGTGACATTTGGGACGACAACGAATATCGTGATTTACCAAACGAGAACGATGTCGAAGACTACATTGACTTCTGGATGACAGAGTTTACTCGTTATCAATTCAATGTCTTTTATTCCGATATGGAAAATCTGGTCAATATGGACCGCCAGACGTTATGGGCATTCGGCACCTACCCTAGTGGCAAGAGATTTCGTGTGAGTCGCAAGACTCGTATTCTGAACGAAATGTCAGAAATAGTCTCTTGTTGGTAACTGGTGCATTCGGATGGTCTTGGCACCATCCGTTCCTATGGTATTTGAAAGGATTTTTCCATAATGTATTATTCAGATTTTGACAGTTTTTACAAATGGGTTGACCACACGGTTAAGAAAGGCATCCGTAACGCCGTGGAAAGAAACTCGAGGTGCTGGTTTAATAAATACAGTCAAGGTATTGGAATGGATATCGTCTCAATAAACAAATGTTTTCCAATTGATAGTGAAGACTATTCTGACAATCTTGGCAAGCTGGATTTGTTCATGAGAATGGCGGCGGCGGATGATACCTTTGCTGAAAAGCTGAGACTGTTTATGGGAAAACACGTCCACATGGGACGAGATGGTGTTGCCATTGCGGTTCATGCAATGCAAAGAGAGCTTGTGAGAGAATACGTTCACCAGAACACACGTCGTTATATGGAATACTGGAATAGATATGAAAGGAAGATAGGAAAGGCAAGGCAAGCCAATCTTGGCGATTTCAATCTCTGGATAGATGAAATGGTGAAGAAATCTATTGCAAACGCCGTCCGGAACGGTTCTGATACCTGGTTTGAATATATAGAGACTACTGGCAATATCAGGGTTCACTGGCGACGTTTAAGGGAGGGCTTGCCAGATTTCGGGAGCCGTCGCGTGATGATTGGCCTTCTTGGCAAGTTTTTCCATTATGGTTCGATTGACCCTTCTTTCCAATATATGCTGGAAACGAAAACGAACGGGCGTTTTCCACTTGACGGCGACGAATTCAGGGATTGGTTCATTGCATTGATGGGTGATCTTGTTTGGGATTACGTTAATGAACACGCCAGGTTATTTATGGACTACTGGAATGGATGTGTGGAAATTTGGAATGACCATGTGAAAGGAAACGGAAATGTATAGATTTACGAGTGAGAAGCGTCTGTTTGCATGGGCTGACATGACGTTGCAAGACTGGGTAAAAAACAACGCCGTCGATTATGATGATTTTGAAGATATGAAAAATGATATTGGCGATGTGTTACCAGATGTTACAGATGTTAAATATGTTATGGATGCCTTTAATTCGTTCGCTAGAACGGCTCGTGACTCTGATTATATCAAGGGTGTTTTTGACTGTGCAAACTCGTGTGGGACTTGTGGCTATGATGCTCCTATGACCACGGCAGTAAACCTTATGTATGGAGCCGTCATAAGCACATACTTTGGAAGAAACATCGGTAAATATAGGCTTCTTTGGAGTGAATGTAGGAAAGCTTGATAACGAGGGTCAGACCAGAGTCAGTTTGGCTTTGGTTTACTGGAAAGATTGTGGTTGAAAGGATTTGTCATGAAAGAGTTTAATTCGACTGCCCAGTTTAATAATTGGGTCATGAGACTTGTGAAACAGGGGATCAGGGAAGCCGTTGAAAGAGGGGATGATTGCTGGTTTGAAGTCGATGATGATGGGACTATCAATATCTCCTATGAATATGTGATAGCCTGCCTTCCAGATTTCAGGGAACCGGTGGAAGCGGTCGAGATGCTTTACAATTTCATGCGTATCGGTTGTTATGAAAAGATTACCCAAAATGAGATGGTATTGATAACGGATGGCGTTATTCCTCTGGATCATGAGAAAATTATTGAGGTGGTTAAAGGCATCCATAACATATTTCACCTGTAGCTGTGTGGAGGTATTTGACGATTTGCTTCTATCCTACTGGAATAGATGTGTTGAGGAATTGGGGAAATGACTGGTCGAAGTCAACTGACTTTGGTTCAATGAAATAATTTTAAGGAAAATTTGAAATGTTTGTTTTTAGTGACGAGAATACTCTTTACAAGAGTATAGATGCCTGTTTGAAGGATTGGATAAGAAACAATTATGATAGATATGACACTTTCGAGGATATGAGGAAAGACTTTCGCAACCATATAAAAGAGGTTTTTCCATCTGGTATTGACGAGAATCTGCTTTCACTGGCTTTCCAGTCATTCAGGAATACCGCTCGCCATTCCCTGTCTGTAGAGGTTGTATTGGATCAGGTATTGGAGAAGTATGAGGCGAGTGATGTTACTGGTATTGTTTACGCTTTATATAAAGAATTTGTCAGCACCCGCTTTATTTTCAATAGACAGGAATTTGAGAGGGTCTGGGATGAAAAGCGTACCAATCATGAAACGAACAGAAATCTTTTTTCCAATTCATTAGGCAAGGAAAGCCCTTTCACTCGCTATGATCTTGAGTCTGATATCATGTCCTATCTTGCCAAGAGGTTTTCAGGCAGGGACATGCTGGATTACAAGAAGCTTGACTGGCTTGCGAACTATCATGTCGAGTTTTTGAAATATGACCGTGACAATGGGTATTTTGACTACGGTGAAACTGATCTCATATGGAAACGGCTTGTGACCTGTTTGAAAAACGAAAGTCTGTTTGACGTTCCGTTTGGTAAGTATAGTCAATATGTCAAGGATGAACGCACTCTTGATAATGTATTGTTCTTTTATAATGGTATGGCGTATCAGATGTTCTTTGCACCAGCTATCGGATATTTGCTTGGGTCAAAAAGGGAATGGACAACAAAGGATTTCACTAATGAATTGATTGAATTGACCGGTTGTTTTTACAAGGCTTTCAAGTTTACAAGAGTTTGGCTTGATTCCAACAAGCGTAAACTTGATAAACCAAAGTCAGCCAGTCTCGATTGATATGAAACCAATAGCCAAAATCATTAGGACTTTGGCTTGAATAGGATATGGAATGTTTGATTTTAGTAATTATAAAGAGCTTGTTGGTTGGATGGACATTGTTTTGGTCGGCTGGATAAGAGACAATGCGAAGAAATATGATAGTTTTCAGGATATGATAGATGATATCGATGCCATACCGCTTGGTTTTGATATTGTCAATAATGGTTACAAAAGTGCTTTCGAGTCATTTGTAAGGGCTGCCAGAACATCTGAAGATGTCTGGGATATCATGAAAGAGACGTTGCTGGAATATGGCAAGATCAATTTCGGTTTGATAGTTGATAGAATGTATAGACAGTTTTTATTGCATTGTATCAGTAATGACACTGAAGGGTATAGAAGGATTTGGGACAAATATCATGGCTAACCAAAGTCAGTTGGTCCCGTTTTTTATGAAAGATAATTGAAATGACTGAAATAGATAGAAAATATGAATATTCCATGAAATTGAGCAATGTAAAACTGCCAACAAAATTCGGTTCCTTGAAAGAATTGTATGAAGGAATCCCCAAAGAGATTTTCGATATAATTGATGCCGGGATTATTGCGAAAGAAATTGGCTATGATATGGATAGAATGGTGGAATATTTTATGAATAGGATGCCAAAGCTCAAAGATTCCAAAGATATTGACGAGGCGTATGAATCATTCAGGTTACTGGGCAAGAAGCATGACACGATAAAACTGTATATGGCAGCTACTGAGGCTGCGTGGTTCTATAGCCCCAGGTGTAAACCAGACCTCGTTAACAGATTGTATAAGGTTGCTTTTGGCATGATTTACGGGGGACTGTATTTCCATAAGGATTTGGCAGGTGGCGAGCAATTTAGAGAATAATATTTTATGAAAGATAATTGAAATGATCGAAATAGAAACTTTAATTCATGAAGCAAGATTACCAACAAGATTTAATTCTTTTAAAGAGTTATATAAAGGTTTTTCGGCTGAGGTTCGTGAGGCGCTCGATTTCGAGTTTGGCAGGAAAAAGATCAGGGGTGATATAGACAGGATAGGACGCTATCTTACGGAAATGTTACCAAAAATAGAAGATTGGGATAGGGCTGACAGAGCTTATGAGTCATTCTCGGTGCTGGCACGTTCCAATCATACCCTACAGATATGTATGTCTGGGTTGATGTCTGCCATACCTGTATCCCCAAAGACAAAACCGGAATTTGTCAACAAGATGTATGTAGTGGCGCTCAGTATCATATATGATGGAATATATAATAATAAAGGTAATGTTGACGGGGAGCGGGTAATCTAGTGAACGATGACAGGAACAGGGATATCGATACAGGACTCTTGATGCTGAAAGCGTTGGAGGACTGGAATGACGACAAATACATGTTTATTGGTGAGGAACGCCCTCAGAATATTCCGGAGAAATACAGGATTAGATATACGGGGCCAACGCCACATTCGATAAATACATATATATTGTCGCTTGATAATACTAAAAAGGATTAGGTATAAGTCATGCTATCTACCATACTTGATTACAATAATTACGCATTTTTACGAAACTCTGTCAGGGAGCTTTTGAGGGACTGGATCAAGTCACCAGCCTCAAACCTCGTTATGGCGGAAGATTTCTACGGTTTGGAGTTTACCAGATATATAGGATATATATTGCCGGAAGTTAAGGATTACAATGAGGAGACCAAGATTAGAGGTTATCTTGATGCTATCGCCGAGGAAAGCAGTTATTTCAAGAGAATGATGGAAGATGTAATGTCGAAGACATATCGGGAGATACTCTGGTATTTGGATGATAAGTATTACGGTGTTAGGGTCAGACTTGGGATGCTGATTTGTGATATTGTCGATAAAGAGAAAGATGATTTACACGATTTATGGGTGAATTGGCATATACTTGATGACAGTCTGCCGATTTATTCCCATAGTTACACTGACTTTAAATCATTGAACGGACAGGTTATTGACGCATATCTTTCAAGTATGCCCTATGTATGGGCCGTGAACGCTCCTCTTAACCTAAATATCGAGCATATAGCCCCTTTCGTGCATGATCCGGATTTGGCTGAAAAGGTGTTGAAACGTCTGTTTGTGGTCGCTTCCGAGAAAAATCCGTTGGCACGGCTTTTCGGCAGGAAAGACAACAACACGGTTGGAACCAATATCTTTGATGCATTGAAAGAAATCATGGATAGTCAGGAAATCATAACATTGGTCAACAATACACTATAAAAAGATATTCACTGATATTTACTACGATAATTACAAGTTGTTTCAAGACAAGGGACTTTTCATTAAACGAAAGGTTGTAAAGGAGTAGATATGTTTGAGTTTGATAACCGTCTGGAATTACAGATATTTATTGAAAAGACAATCGAGCAATGGATCAAGTCTGACAAGTCCAACAATATATCTCCCTATTATTTCTCGAGTGATAGATACGGGAAAGACGCATGGTTATGGGTGAAGGATATTGTTCCGAAGATTGATAATGCCATCGATGCTGGAAGAATATTCGGTGTTCTTTTGAAGATAGGAGAGACCGATAAGGCGATAGGGGATATCGTCAAAGGTGCGGATGGGGACCCTATTGGCACATATGGAGACCTGTTGCATAGACTTGATGAAGTCATGTATCGAATCTTTGGTATTTTTATCAGGTTTAATGCGAACCGGTATAGGAATTTATGGCTTGCCTATCATAAAGGCGTTGATAGGTTGCCCGTGTATTCTCTAGAGTTTCAGGAAGTGCATACGTTGAGGCAATATGTCTTTCAGGCCATAGATACCCATATACTATTGGGTTATTGGAACGATAGGGATATTAATACCGATGATATAATACCGGTTATTGATAATGCCTCTGTCGCTGCGGATGTTATTGACAATTTCATGAGAGTGTTTGCCGAACGGGCTGATGATATGTTTGGAGAGATTGTCATAGAGAGTGTTTTTGACAGTATTTCCGATGATACCGCCATGATAAATCTTGCCAGAACATTATACAAGCGTATGTTTTATACGGTTTTCAGGAAAAGCCGTGAATATTTCGAGAAGCAGCATCGTATAGTGAGAGACCGTATTTGAGGGAGGGTCAGTAATGATAGCCAAAGAATATGGGTTCCTTTCCTATGTCCAGCTCAAATACTGTATTCAGGATGATGTGGAGCGGTTGGCCATGGAATTGAAGGAAGCCTATCCCACTATTCATAAGCACCTGTCCTTTCCAGTATTTCTTGATATGCTGCGTGGCACCGTGAAAACCTATTATAAAGAGTTTCCTGTGTCTGATCCTAAAAAGACATACGAAAGCCTTACTTACCTCAGAGATGGTGAAAACCAGATGCAGGCGATTATCGAGATGGTTTGTGAGGCGTGTGGATTGGACAGGGATGACTATGTGGAGATCATCAGGAAAAGCTATACATTGATAGCGATGGGAATAACGGATCATTTCAGGGAAATATTCTCCGATATATTCCATTATGATCTTGGAGAATCACCTCGTAGCCAATATTCCTGTAAAGGTTCAGCTTGAAAAATGGATGAAGCGGAGAAACGCCATAAAAAAAGAAGAAAAGCCGCTATGGATACTATATTGGATTATATGATACTCGCTTATATAGACGGTATTATATCGTATGAAGAAATGGAGATTATGGCAAATATATGGCGTGATACTGTGGATGAATGAAAAAGGATTATTTTTATGGATTTTTTATCTTTATTTGTAAAGGATGCGACGTATCAGGATTTGGAGGATGATTGCAGGAAGTTTATCAAAAATTATGTTTACCATGTCTACATGACCCCTCCGGCTACGCCCATTAGTATGCTCGATGCGTCCAGTGTATGGGAAAGTTTCGTGAATGGATCATATCTGGTGTATGTGTTTGTTTCTGATGAGTCCTATCTAAAGGCTTTCACATCCTTGATGCTTATCGCTATTGGATCAGAGAAATTCAGGAAATATCTGTTTGGCAGGAACAGGCCATTTGAGTCAGTTTCCATCTCAAACCATTCAACGTTTGTGCTTATAGTGCTTACCGATATGATGAAAAGGATTTTTGACAGGGAGTTTGCACCAATTATAGACACAAGATATTTTGATTTTCACAAGGAGAAGCCAAATGGCTAAAAGAAGCTACAGAAAAGTTATGGAACGCTCGAAGTTTGAAAAGTATGTAAAAGGTTTTGAGGAAACCAAGAAAGCTATCGGCGTTACCATGAAAGTGATCCCGTATCGTGGTGCGATGGGCATTCGTGAACATAAATACTATATTCTTAGGGGTGTATTGTCATACACGGCGGATATGAATACCAAAGACGGGAAAATCCATATTGTTTTTGAAGACGGGACCCATGTCTATATGCGTGAAGATTCCTTTATGGCTGGTGTATATACACAGGGCGGTGTTGTCAGTGTGATGGAACCAAATATACTTGATTTCTAGGAGTTTTGAAAATGTCTGTTTTATTGTTTAAAAGATTTCTTGCCGATGGCTCTGTAAAAATTCCCAAATGCATGAAAGATATCTCGAGAAAAGAGGTTAGGGACTGGCATGAAAGGGATGAATGGCGGAAACGTCCGGAAATATATCCGCACGTCCGCCGGAAACTCGCAAGAGTCGAATTCGCCGATAGAAATTATACCGATATCTGGTTCTTTTTTGAGGACGAAAGTCATGTGAAGAACACGAAAACTCTCGTTTCTGACTATACAGATTCTTTACCGGTGGGGGGAAAGTTTTTTTATTTTATCAAGAAATCGGCGTTCACGTTCACCATTTATGATGATATGGAAGCAGTGGAAAAGCGGCTTGATTGCATGGTCAAGACAGGCAAGCCATACTATACGAAGAATTCATATCGTGGAACCATTCTCTTTCCGTTCTATGAACGGTTTTGTGACTATCCAAAGATATTGGTTGAATAGGAGGTGTGCCATGAACAATATAGATCACTATAAATTCATGTATGAGCATTTTGCGTCCTACACTGTGCTACCTTGTAACCAACACGTCAGCCGTATGTATTGTTATCCTGTGCATCGCCAATATGTATCTGTTCTTCAAGAAATATCTTTTATGGAAAAATCTGGACCAGTTTACACAGGAAAAATATGATGAATGCGAAAAGTTTATACGCATCTATCTGTATTCCATGACTGGAATGGCGTTCACATGTTTCGCCCTTTACATTCTTTCGGCGTATTACAGGGTAACATTGCTTGTCTATAATATTCCTGCCGATGAATTGCTACGGTTGTCCACTTATTGATTTGGGGGTTTGAAGAATGTTCTGGCTTATTTTTGCTATACTGTTTGTGCTTGTTTGGGGTGCGGTTTTGATAGTGACAACTGCGGCCACTTTAGCGGTGACTGGTATGGCTATAACTGAAATGTTTTGGGCTATCAGGAAAATGTTTATAGGATCAAGACAATGAGTGAAGAGGTTGGTAAAACGGTTCTAGTGTTAGCCATTATTTATATGCTGGTGTTTCCTGTAGTGTTTCCGTATGTTATTGATTGGGCTATACGCCACTTTTACAAATCACGTGAAAAGGTGCTTAAAGATTGAAATGAACGAAGAAAGAAGAAAGATGAACGAAGATACCGATAACTGGTATAACGGGGAAAACTGTAGAAAATGTAGGCTAACATCTAATGAACAGGCCTATCTTGATGATGTATTGCAAGATTTGTATATCAGGGGATACCCGATTTAAAGCATCATAGACGCATGGGACAGACAGTATGGAGAATAGAGATTAAATATGGATAAAGAGCAAAAAGCGCAGGTCAATGTTGTGGTTGAATACCCGATTTCAATCAAGTCACCTGTAAATGGTAAATCAATCAGAATTATATTCTGTATAGATATATATGATCCAGAGAAAAATTGCCTTGTTTTCAGGGTTGGGAATCTGGCAGCCGATTACCATCCTTCATTGAAGGTGTGGAATGTGCCGGAAACACAAACTCCGTATTATTTTGTTTCATCTGATTTTCTTGGTATAAATGCTCTTGACAAGGACAATGATGTGACAGTCCTGTTATCGGAGTCTTATATGAGTGATGAAGCGTTAAAAATGCTGAAATCCATAGTGAAACCATATCTTGGAACCGAACGTGGTCGCATGAGTATAGCAAATAGCTTGATACATGCCGCCTCTTTTGTAGGGTTCAACATGATGCAAGCCAAGTTTGCCTCGTCAGAAAAACCAAACTGATTGAAAAAGCCAGTCTATATTTCAAGGACTGGCTTTTATGATTTTTATTGTGTAGGAAAATCATTTGTTGATGGGTAATGAAGAGCTTCATTAGCTTCTGGTGTTACGGCGTGTCCTGTAGTTTGGTCAGATAATACTGATACTACAAGTTTTTGTAGTCTTAGATCATAATTATAGAAAATGAAAAATGAACTTGCCCATACAATTCCACGACCACTCATACATTGCATGACATAACTGCCACTAGTCATAGGTGTAGTGGTTCCAGTTATAAAATCAACCATAGAAGCGATACCGGAACCTGCCCCAGTGATAACTTTATTGGTTAGTGGTTTGATATAAAGTGTAGTAGGATATCCTTGCCCATTAAACGCATCTTTTTTATGAAAAAACGCTACTCTGTTCAAGACAGAATACATAGTGACATTTTTATCGAATGGGGAATCTTGAGGACTGATAACAAGAGTCTTCATTGAAGCCATTTCGGTTCCTTGTGGCAGATTCAATGATAGGTTCTGCTGTCCTTTTATATTTGCGTCGTCTTCTATTTTGAGAGGACTTAGCGCATTGATTTTTTTACTTGAAATATTATCTACACTGTCTACCAATTCTCCTAAAGTTGTCCTTGTGTTGTTATCTTTATCCTGTATACGGACATTTTCAGATAATCGATAAAGTGCCTTTAGGTCATTTATTGTCGCTAGAGGAGTATAATAATATAATATTTTAAAACCATGATCTGGTTTTTGTGCAAGAAACAAAATGTTTGGGCCCTCTATACGCATTATGATGTCGTGGAGGTNGCTAGATGGTNTATAAAGTTTCCATTGTGAGCAGGAGAGCCACCCGCAATATCACCGCCATTTAATTCGTTATTATCCATATCCGTGAAAAAGACTCTTGATCCGCCCAAAGCCTTGTTATCTGGAAGTAAAGCCCATTGACCGTGTGTATAGATATACATATTCCGGCTTTTCAGATCAAGATACAGGTCACCGTCTTGGCTGGTGCAATCTTTTACTGGCTTACCTTCACCAGAAGTTATTTTTGGGGATGCTTGATTATTATCGCAACAATAGTAATTCATTTCGTATACTCTCTATTATTTTTACAGACTGATTATATAGGATTGCGAATACACAATCAAAAGATAATGCAATAAATAAATAGACAGAATTACTGGATAGGTTTATAACAGTTTATGCCAAAAAGGCATTTTTTAGTTTCGCATTATTTTTTAAGCNAGAGGACACAATGAGTAATTCCAAGAAAAAATTGTATATAAACGTCAGGGATTTATCAAAAGCAATAGGACGTGAAAAGAAATATCTCTATAACAAGGATGTGGATAATCTAGTCGAAAACGCCAGAATTATAAAAGATTACCCAGATATTCAGATATTTGACGATGAAGACAATGACAGGCATATCTATATCTCCGAAAACTACTTGAGCTATCTTATGGCACCAACGGTTGATTTGCCGGAGCTTAAAAAGTTTGTNGAGGNNNCTAGATNNTCCAGATTTACTTAAATCATTGAAGAATGAGGTCGTATCTCTTGATGATTTATTAGAAATGTTTGATACCAATGAAGTAAAATCGGATAGTGCCAAAGAGGCTGCCGAGATTTTCGACNATCNAGCGACCTCNACGGANNAAGACGACGAAGATAGTGATGAAATCATGGAAGCACCTCCCTCAAATCTTCCCGAAGACCGTGGTGAGGAAGAGCAGGAGCTTTCCATGGATGAAATGGACGACCAGATAAGGAAAGCCGCCGAAGCTCTGGAAGAAGTTTCCAAACCTGCCAAAAGTCCTAACAAGGTTCTTTCCACGCCAGATGTTCCCAAAGCTACAGTAGCCAATGAAACCAACGAGAAAAAGGTCATTTCTACTGAATTGGAACATCCATTCAAGCCCGAAACAATCGGCGAGATCAAGAAATTGCCCAAAGCCAAATTGCCCCCAACCTCTGGCAAGATATTCCATAAGGTTGATCCAGATGAAACAACAGAGGAATTGACAAAGGAAAAGGTCGTTGAGGCTGAGGTAATCAATCTTGGTGATAAAAGAGGCAACAATGACGATGTTATCGTTGCCCCATTCAAGCAGGCAGGAGCGGCCATGCGTAATCAGGCTGTCGAATCCATCTCTACTGGTTTGGAGGCTATAAAAAAAGCTGATGTCACTTTATTGGATAACAGAAAATACGCAGAATGGTTTAGCGATATCCTGTCTGATATCACATATATGGTAAGTCGTTATTTCTCAAAATAATATGGTTAAATGGCTGACAGAGGCACAGGTCAAGAAACGGGTGAAGAAGCAGCTTGGCGAATATACCAAGCGTTTCTGGTATATGCCTGGACCATCGCCTTTCACCACTATGGACGGTCAGCCGGATATTATTTTAGTATGGAAAGGCGTGTATATCGGGATAGAGGTTAAGGGGCCAAAATACAAGCAAAGTCCGGAACAGAGGATATTCCAGAAGAGACTTGTCGATGCCGGAGGAATATATTTNCTTGTAACGTCCTACAATATACACAAGTTTCCCTTTTATCTTAGACTTATACGATGGATGATAGGAAAGAAACATGCGATATGGGGAAGTGAGAAAGCGGTTTGATGTCGAACATATCATCGTATTCGATATAGAAACCTATTATGACTCTGATTATTCGCTTAAAAAACTTACCAATGAACAATATTTGAGAAGCCCGTTATTTGAGTTACAGTATGTAAGTATCTGTATTGATGATGAACCTGTGCAAGGCAGGTTTGCCGATGATGATACGTTTGGTGGTTGGATAAGATCATTTCCATGGGATAAAAGTCTTGCGGTGGCCCATAATGGAAACAATTTCGACTTTGCCGCCGTTAATTGGCATCTTGGAATACACGCCAAGAAGTTTCTAGATACCTATGTCATGTCACGACCTCTTGCCGGTGAAAGCGGCTCGTCATTGAAGAGTCTGGCTAGATTTTACGGTTTGCCGGAAAAGCTAGATGCTTTGGGTTCCGTTGAAGGCGTGAGACTTAAAGACTATACGGAAGATATGCGTAGGGATATCTGTATGTATGGTAATCATGATACAGAATTATGCCGTGATTTATTCAGGATTTTAATTGAATATTGGGCCATGTCTCCATTGCTATGGATGGATTATTGTGCGAGAATGTTTGTTGATCCAAGACTTGTGCTTGACAGGAAACTGCTTGGGGACGCACTTGTTGAGCTAGATGAACGAAAGAACCTTGTCCTTGACGAGGCATGGAAGACGCTTTCAAAGTCCAGAGCCTTCATAAATCTTAAAACATTTGAAAGCATTTTCTCTTCTGGTGCGAAGTTTGCCAGTCTTTTGGAGCAGCTTGGCGTAAAGGTCCCATATAAGGAATCCACAAGTATCAAGACTGGTAAGGTGAANAGGNCGCTNNATGTGTGGCAAAGACTG
>PEHZ01033952.1_pt1 | contig 14589 bp, 5 predicted proteins | sample 1430801 | NCBI WGS metagenome assembly PEHZ01 (sample SAMN07695258, study PRJNA407112) | Insect metagenome, whole genome shotgun sequencing project.
CGCTACAACAGACCAAAAATAGTATCAAACCATCTTTTGTCTGGGGTTCTTACTGGGGGGAACGGTCAAGCCGTTAGGAAATGTTTTTTCGTGGATTGATGTACCGTCCGGACGCTTTGCTTCTTCATGCCTTTGGAAGATTGAGCAAGAAACTTTAGAACCAGTATTAACTCTTATTTAAAAAGGTCTATTCATTGAGATTAATCTGTTTAGTCTTTTTATAACTTTTATACTTAATATTGAGAACATTTAGCACATTGACACCAGTCAGTATCTTTAAAGCAATAATGGCCAGCCTTTCGAACTCGCAAATTCAGGCGCTCGCAAAACGTTTAGGGAAGCTCTCCGCATCTGAAACACAACCGACCCCGAAAAACTTTGAGGTTGACTCGTACCTTTCGATTCCCTTTATTTGTCATGTTGCACCAACAATTTCCATCGTACATTTATTAACTGCAGTAACTGAAGGTCTAGCATCAACGTATAGAGTGGCGCAAGCTTTATTTGTTGAATCCGTCAAATCCAAAATCGGGACAATTGAGAAAGGTCCGACATCAATGACAATTGCATCTTTTACGCCTCCAGTTCCTACTCAGGAAGTAATAGCATGGGTCCGAGAGAATCCGGAACACTTAACAGAAGATTGGATACTTGCGTTTGCTGCGTACCTTGTCGGCTGGTCCATGCGGAAGACGGGTAGAGCTAACCAAATAGGCAAGTTCTGTGGAAATATAGAAAAGATACTAAATATCTCTGGACCTACTTTATCTCCTGAGATTATTAATGGCATGCTGAGATTACCCCAGATTAGCTCTACAGATTATGATATACATTCTACTCTGACACATTCGCTTTTACTACTAGACAATACTGACGTACCTCACTGGGAAGCTATGATGTTTTATGCCTTATATCGCCCGATCTGTTCTCAATCAACTGTACTTTCGAGGAGATATGCCGAATTTACAAAATTACTTCCTACAGCTTTTGAGAGTGAAAATTATTTGACTAATGGTGATTTTAAGGCAGGGATGATTGCCCTTTTGGAGTACTGGGGAGCGATAGAAAAATGCAACCTATCAGGGAAAACAAAACACCAGCCTATGGTGACTCGAACCCTGGATACAGGTTTCTTCTCCGATCTGTCCAGAATGGAATCGAAAAGAATGTCTGCAGCACTTCTATATTGCATCTGCTTAAAAAGCGATAGAATGGCTGATTTTGAAGCATTTAAATCAGCGGGATATTCAGCAACAGTACACCAAGCGGCAGATGAAGTCCATTTAAAGCGGTGGGTAGAGAAGATGTCAAGTGAAGACTCTGAAAGAAAGTTTGCCGGATTTTTTGATGACGAACAGGAAGCTGACATTGAGTCCTTGCTGAAAGTTTAACATGAAACACCAAGCTGAAGTCACCCCAAGACCCCCATGAACACCCCAAATCCACCCTGATCTCCGAAACTCCCCAAGTCAGCAGCCGGACATCAAAGCAACCAGAGCAACCCCAAACCACTCAGAACCAACCTCACTATAAAAAATACATATCTTTTCTTTCTCAACAATAACTTAAGCTCCGCAGCTCTCAATCTCTCAACCAGAAGAAGCAGCTCCATCTGACCCTAGTCAACACACTCCGATTTAGCAATCAACTACACTCAAACTCAAACACCCCGTTCAAACAGTCCTGCAACCGCTGCACGCACCACCGGAACACATAGATAGGTGCATACTTCTGCACTTTAGAAAGGTTAAAAACGCTCCAAGTCAAAGAAGTCCCTTAAAACTTAATAGAAGCCAAAATGAGTGACCTACTTAAAAAATTCAATAAAGCCTCTAAATCCGGACTGGCATATGAGTTTGAAAACGCAGCATCATTAGACGATGACAACCTTGACATAGACACCAACGCAGTTGACTGGACTATGGACCACGAAGATAACATTACATTGGATAATATGGCCGAAGACACCGGGCCAAAGGGTCTTCCGCTACACACTAAAACAAAGGACGAGTTAACATTGACTGGTTTTTTAATGTCTCAGTCCAAAGTAAACATAATTAAAGCAATGGGACAAATGCTTACAGCTAAATCTGTTTTTTATAAGACAAAAAATTGTGATTTTATCGACGGCCTCATAGAAGGTTACAGACTCGCTGAAAGTGTTATAACTGCAGAATTATATAATAGTGACCACAGATTGCTTTCGGAAATCAAATCAGAAATGGTTGAAATGAAAAGAGCTCAAGAAAATTTATCAGATACCTTAGATCAAGTAGCCTCTTCAGTTCAATTGATTGTTGCTGAACATGATACCAAAATGACCCAATTAGAATCGGCCTATAAGTCCGTAAAAGCGGAGAAAACTCCTTTTGCAATGTTCAAGGAAAATTATTCTGAAGAAGCTGGACCAAGACATAGTGATATTTGGCAGAAGCTCCATGAACTTCCATTAGCCGTTCGTGAAGCTCTATTAGCAGATGCAACATTGACGACTACTGATTCTTTGTATAATAGAGTCATTAAGATACAGGAGGAAACAAAAAATAAGGAAAAAATTAGGAAGGAAGCTGTCGAGATTATCAAAAATGCTACCTTTGAGGACAAATCCATATTTGTTAAAAACTTATCTTTACTAAAAGATGAGGCTAGACATAAGATCTATAGCGCCATAGTCGAAAAAGGAACGGTGACTCCTTCGTTTATAGCCGCCGTTAGATCTTTTAAAAAACAACAAGGAAGCCAGAAGTAATAAGAGATTCAATTTTGACATCTTCACACACATAACCAAAATCAGAACCGAATCACGTTCAACTCGAAAATCCGAAGCTCCTCATTATTAAAAAAGAATTCTTAGCTGTTTGCGTTTTACTAAGCCAACCATTAAAGAAGCACGCCCAACCTTACTGTTGATTATAAACATTTCATCAGCTCCGATAACACCGAAATCATCAAACATGCTGAAGAGACCAAACCAGTTTTTATCAGAAGCTCCGGCTCAAAAGGCGCCCCGAATTCTATGGTCGATTACCAAAAGGGATATTGAGTATTACGAAGGGCGAAGCGCACTCGACCCACAAGGCACTAGAAATATGGTTCAGGAATTGGTAACATCCAAACCGAAGATTCCTTTAAAATGGGAACTATCAGTGTCTATGTATTGTCCACCCTCATATGAAGCAGCAAAGAGAGCACTAGATGGTGCCATTGACGACTTCGATAAGCAGGTATGTCATTTGGCACCCATATTTCCCCCAAAGTACATAAGAAGGTCACTTATGCAATTTGGGCCAAGTAAAACAGGTACCTATTACTTTAAAAAGATAGTCCAGGTTTACACCGATATTGCAGTTCCATTACATTTTACCTTGCAAAATTCCGTTACCGGCATAGCCGATGCTCGTCTTAAACTGATCCCCATGTCCCACTTAGGCATTCAAGGTGAACCCATGCCATAAGGCCCTAAGAACATTGACCCTGAAAACAATAGACCTACTCATCCATCCATATCCTTCTGACCGGTTTTAGCCAAAAGGAGCCTTTAAGAACAAATCATCCAATCCAAGCAAAACCTCACTCTAGACCAAAAAACCCAATTCTTCTCCTCAACCACCTATGCCATTGTAGTAATCTTCCCTTCTTTCCGCAATAGAGACCAGCAATAATCTGATAATGCTTTTCTCTCTGATTTCCTTAATATCACGAAAAACCTCTATGTAACGGAGAAAATTACAAACTTCTAACAGCAATAATTTTTTAGATCTCATTTTTCAAAAATTTGTGTCAAATACAAACATTCGATAGGTCTCTTACTCAAAATAAAATAACAATGTCTATTAAAGAAATTGATTAATAAACACTAATTATTAAAAAAGAATGTTTAGAACCGATAGTGGTAAAAAACCATTGCTCACGAAAGTATAGAAAATTTGAGAGAGCTGAAAAACTGCATTAACTTTTCGGGTCTATTCAATACAACAGTCCAAACCAACCTCAGATAAAGCAAGCCTTAACAATCAACAACTGCGTCATAGTGATTCGAAACCGTAGATCCAGCAATACAGCTCGGCCCGGTAGGAATTTAAATCCGAGTTACTCTAAAAATCTAGTCAACGACACATCAAGGAACCATTTGTCCAAAATCAGAGTCCCCGAACGCATACCACATTCCATTACCAAAACGCAACGATGGCTCATACTATGCACTGCAAGCCGACCGAAAGGTCAAAAACGAGACAAGCTGACACCCTGTCTGTGATCAACAGCAAGTTTTTAGCTGCTTTGGGATTGACTCTATGTAGTTTACCAGCTTTCACTTATCAACTAGCTGAGGAACTGGATCTGAGTCTTTTAGATAATTTACCGGTTCAAGCCTTAAGATGTAACGGAGCATCTCGATTTTTGCCAATTCCGAAAAAACCATCATGTTATCTGGATATCAACAAAAACACATATAAGACGATTGGCCAGATCGAACTTGAAATATTGAGACAAATCCCATCTCATCAAAGAGTTTCAGCTTGGAGGTGTGAGATGTTTGAGATTATTAAAGTGTGTAAAGAGACCTTTTTTGGATTTCAACACCAATTCGAGTTTACCCGCAAGTCAAAAAAGACAGTTCCGTTAAACTTTTTGGAAATTGCAGCTTTAAAAAGTGTTAAGACCATCGAGGATACCTTTTCCTTTGGGACCAAAAGAGATTTTGAATGCCACTGGATGGAAGAGAATGAAGTAACATATAGCAAAAGAGTCTGCTATAGAAATGATCATTTATTAAATGTCACCGGATCTAATGTTCACATTGAAATCCCGAATACAAAAGGTATCCCCTTGCATCTTGGTTACTTAATGACAGCCGACGGGGTTGAATATGTGTGGAATGCAAACATTAATATCTCTTGCCCTTTAGAGCATTTCCAAACTGAGTTATGTACAGTTCGAGCTGACTTATCACCAAATGTTCCATCCCGTGATTTGTCCAATCTCATTATTGTCTGTCCAAACAACCATCATATTTTCCATTTGAATCAGGAGTACCGTCCGGTTGGCCCTTTGGAAGTCTGTGCCACTAACACTTCACGTATTTTTTACACCTCAGAAGGCCTGATGCTTAGAATTTTCAGGAAAAACATGACTGAAAAGGCGTTTTGGGATCTTTTGCCGGTCACTGAGACCATGCCAAGTCTTGCATTGACGTTAGCGTCCAGTATGTTAGAATTTTTGCAAGATAATTTACAAATTAGTATAGAGCGAATATGGGACAGTATCCAAAATCAGATTTGCACTATTAAAGAGAATGAGTGGTTTTTAGCTAGATCATTATTAGGTGTTACCCCTACTGAATCAGCTAAAATATTCTTTAATGAAAGAGAAATAACCGCCAGCTATCTGCGTGGTGGATTGATTGTTCGAAATTGTATCAAAGTTCGGGTTTACCTTGACTCCAATCCTACTCGATGCGGGAAATTTTGGCCAATTAAAAATAGCCTTGACTTTTTAGAGATTGCTACAAATACCATCAGTAGAGGTACCACAGATGATCATTGTTCCCTAAGTGAAGGACATTTAATCTACATTAACGAGACCCACTATTTGGGATTAGACAATCATAAGCTTTATATTTTAGATCGACCAGTGCTGTCTTCTATGTCGCACCTTGTAATGCATCCCTTACAATTTGCGCCTTCTGACCTATACAGTCTACATGAACTTCAAGAAGATGAATTCAGCAGGTATTCAATTAGCAAAATTAACAAAAGATTAGAGGCTTTGACAACAACGTTACTGAATTATCAAATGGATGAAATCCCCGGTGTTATAAACCCTAGGGACCCCTGGACACCGATATCGAAATTCTTTGTGGGGATTTGGCATAAAATAACCTCGCCCTTACCTTTGTTTATCATCACTCTCGCTATTTTATTAATTGTGGCAAAAGTTATTCATCTGATTTTTGTTTGGAAGTTTCGTTCCAGATACACAAGACCAGGGCAATGGAGGTATTAAAGTTTCCTTTAACCCTATCTCTCCAACCTGAACAAGCAAACACACACGCTCCGCCAACATAGAAGACAGAGAGCCAAGACAAGTACACCAACGCAACCAGCAACTTCTTCACTTTCAACACAAAAGGAAAATCAACACGGAATGTTCCTGCGAAGCATCATTCCCCCCCTCCGCACACCCCCAATTTTGGGAAATAAAATAGCTTTGATCAATAGATAATCCCTCACCCGAAATCGGAATACCGCACAACACCCTCGATCCCAATTCCCTGCAAGCTCCAAGCGATCCAGTTTAAGCCAAACCACAATAAAACCCTTCAAGCGACAAAGATAAAGGACCGTCAAACATAGACAAAAGTTCACCAGACCCGTCACAAAACCAAAGATAACGACACTCCGTATCCAGCCATCCAGTTAGAACTTTATCTACAAACAGTTGTAATAATTCTTATGATCTCTATGGTCTCATTATCCCCAGAATATGTCTCTCACAAAGCAATGCCAGAACCACACAACTATCACACCAAAAAAACCTCGGCACAATCAGGCTCATTAAACAAAAAACCAAGAATTTCGCAAAGATCCAGCTCCCTCGTCAAAACTCCAAAATAAAATTAGCCTGGCAAGTCCACAAAACACCGTCACAAACACATCCCAGTATATCACCAATATCTGCCCCCACACACGCCCCTCCCCAAAAAAGACACACCAGATGTGATAAGCAAATCCCTGTCAATTTTCGGCAAACAAGACCCCTTTTGCTTCTTTCACAACCAAAAGCAAACAATCGGAAAACAGCCCACAAAGCGAACACCCATCAGCATACTCCGGAGTTCAATAAGGAAATTTCTAAAACAGACTGTTTCATACTGCAACAGTCCAATTGAACATTACATTACCAATTTATTTGAGAGGAAAATATATAAATTGCACAATAGACATTTAAGAAAAAAACTATGGAAGATATAGAAGAGTGGGATGAACTCTTCGACGAGTCAGAAGAAAGTCAGGAGTTAAAGATATATCTAGAAAGAACTCTGTCGTCTCCTATAAGATGGTTTTTATATTCTTTATCTCTCTCTGATACGCTATTTCAACGTCATAGGCCGCATCTTTCAGTAAAATGCCTCTCTATAATCCGTAACTTTAAACTCTTAATGTCGAAAGGAAAGGAACTCAATATCTTTTTGACGAAAATCATTGATAGACCTGACGAAGTTGTACCATTTTTCTACAAAACCCCCCCTATTATCAAACCACACCTTTGGAAATCATGGAGAATGGAGCATAAACTTTTAGTGAAGGTCGCAAATACTAATCTTATACTGCAACTAAAGGGGGCTGGTGAAGCAGGGCTGGTTCAAAACTTAAAAGGCTATGATGTGTGTGCTGATATAAACTCCATAGAATGGTATATGTTTCTTTGGGCAAAAATTATGACAATTATAGGTTCTATAATTTCTGCCTCCTGTTATCATTTTCCACACCTTCCGTACGATATAGTTAAGGATTCAAACTTTTTTTATTGGTCACCTTTCGCGAATGGCAGTACTATTGTTTTTCATAAAGACGGCGTCTTTTTACCAATAGGAAACATAGGGGTCTTTCTTACTCGAGAAACTTTTTATATGCTTTCTGATTTGTCTCAACAGTATCATCTGATATATTATGCATCTAGGTTACAAACTAATTGGAAATACAGTCCTATCCCTTCTCCGATTGAGATTGACCGTGTTCTATGTTGGGGCATGCGTGTTCTTAAGAACAACAAACGGAGAGGTTACAAAATAATAGCTCAGTTCGAAGCCCTTATTTACGCTGCGCTAATGACTCTAGATGAAGGAGCTGATGACCCAAATTGTGAAAATGCTTTTTTAGATAATATCCTGGATGATATCAAAAGTGTCAATCCAGAAGAAGTTGTATTTGCTCGGGAATTGTATAATTTCTTTTTAGGACTATCTAACAAACATAAGCTATCTGAACTATTCGGCCTTTTTAGATTGTGGGGTCATCCAAACGTGTACGGCAGGGAAGGAACGCAAAAGATAAAAGAAGTTGGAAATAAGTCTAAATATATAGATCCTAAAGCAGTCGATTTGGTAACCAGTAATTGGGTTAAAATGTTTCTTAAAAATTATATTAAGAAACATAATCACTGGCCTCCTTGTTCTTTAGATCTACCTGATAATCACTACTTTAAAAACTGTTTAGATCTTGGAATATATCCAAATGAACATCACATAGAAAACACTAACAGTGCTTGGTTGCGCATTAGGTTTGAAAAGACTTTTTCTTCAAATGACAAAATCTCTTTAGCAGAAATGATGGAGGATAAATCATGTTCACCAATTTTGTCAGAGTTACGAGAGACTTATAGAAGTCATAAGAGTGTGGGACTTGCAGAACAAAAAAGATTAATATTAAAATGGCTTGATTCACCCGATATCTCGCCCCATGATTTTTTAGAGGAGAAGGACCTTAAGGGTTTCTCGAAAGAAGAATTGATTATTGGTCAAGTGTCAAAAGAAAGAGAATTAAAACTAGAGCCTAGAATGTTTTCTCTAATGACTTTCCCAGTGCGGCTATATTTTGTATTAACAGAAGCAATGATAGCTAAATCAATATTACCGTATTTTAAAGAAATAACTATAACATATAAGGATCTGGAACTGAAAAAACGCTTAATTAATTTAACAAGGGATCAAGCTAGATCGCCAGGTAAGAGGAAATGTACATATATAACCATAAATATGGATTTTGAAAAATGGAACCACAATATGCGTGATAGACTGGTAAGACCAATATTTGAAAGATTGGATCAATTGTTTGGCTTTAATCATCTAATATCACGAACTCATGATATTTTCAAAGAATCTCACTATTATTTAGCAGAAGATGGAACTGAACTAGAATTCAACATGCGAGGAGATCTAAAAGACAATATTTGCTCGTATAAAGGAACAAAAGGTGGTCAGGAAGGTCTTCGACAAAAAGGTTGGACACTGGTCACAGTAGCAGCAATTTATACCGTTGTTTCTACAACACCTCATAGTTTTCAACTGTCGGGACAAGGTGATAATCAAGTTATTATTCTGGCAATTCATGATCCTCCAGGTTCAAATCTCAATGATGCTGAAAGAGCGACATTTGTTCGAAATGAGGTTAGGATGATTCGTGCCAATCTATCGACTTTTTTTACTAAAATTGGATTACCCTTAAAAACCGCAGAGACCTGGACATCTTCAATTTTATTTGCTTATGGTAAGAAATTATTGAGAATGGGTGTACTTTTAACTATGTTTCTTAAAAGGGTGTCGAGAACTTTTCCTTTCTCAAATGAAAAATTACCTTCTCTTGAGAGTGACATAGCAGCTGTCTGGGCAAATACTGCCGCTGCTGCTGAGTTTGATTTTTTCCCATTCAATTCTTTGACAATTGGTTCTTATCAAACGGGTTGGGCACTTTTGACTCATCTTGAATTTTCGCCCATTTTGGAGATCGGTCTTCTTCAGGCCTGTTTAGACAACGGAGACTTTGGCACGAATCATAGGAGAAAGAAAATAAAGATTCCAAATACGCTTGTTAGATCTCTATTAATTCAGAACTTGGAGAAAGTAATTTTTGGAATTCTAGTCAGGCCCAAAATACTTGGAGGGTATCCTATTTCTCTTTTAGATGAGTTAACGATTAAAGGTATACCAGATCCACTGTCATCAGGATTACACCAGTTGAAGCGAATGTTACCTTATGCATCAAGTTGGCAGTCGGCAATTATAAGACGAGCTATTTGTCCTTTATTATCACAATACGTCAAACCTATTATGTTATATCAAGATCCATTGTCCATTAACATTATTTCACCACCAAGTGGCGAATCAGTACTCAAGGATATATCGACCAAAGCTGTCAGAACCATGGCTATTAAAAACAAAACTATTCGAGAGTGTTTGCGTTATGAAGATAGTGAGCTTATAGAACTAAGTCAATCATTGTGGGCATGTGAACCTCAGTATCCATTTTTAATGTCTGACATATTATCTTCATCACTGGTGGGATACCAAAAGGAATTAACCGCCAAGTGTTCTCAAACAACAACAATGCGTGCAAGGGCAGCAAAATCAGTTTTAAGTACAGAGAGTTACCGGATTAAAAAATACGAAAGAACCTCGTTTTTACAAGCATTATGGGCTCAACATCTAACAGAACCTTTTGATCATTTTACTAGTAATTTCAATTGCAGTAGAATGGCTGCACATCAGATTAGAGAAGTTAGTTGGGGACGACCAATAGTCGGTGTAACTGTACCAAGTCCTTTTGAAGTTTTGTCTGCGAAAGAAGACGGTCGTCACTGCAAAGACAGAAATAGTGGTGATTATATTCAAGTTATAGTCAGTCCTGATATATATGAAAAGTGGAATTCTTTTGATGTCTGTGGACCCTTTTCGCCTTACCTCGGCTCAGAGACAAAGGATAAAACTCATAGTTATCAAAACAGTATCTCTTATATCGTTGAATCAGTAGCCAAGAAGGCAATCAAACTTTCTAGAGCCATTGGTTGGTTCACTAATGCCACTTCACCCTTGGGGCATGCCTTACAACGGCTAGCTCAATCAGTGACAGATATTCCATTAGAAAATTTCACCACAGTGCTAGAGAATCACTCAGGAAGTCCTTTTCATAGATATAATGGTGGAAGAAATATACGAATTGGTAGATATAACCTCAATCAGCAACCTTGTACCTATATGTCAGTAAATACAGACCAATTGTCTGAATTTTCAAAGGGCTCACAAAACACGACAATACATTTTCAAACGTTGATGTTGTCAGCCCAAGTTAAAGTATTGTATGAGATTGCGCATTATGCGTTAACTGGAGAGAAGAAGAAGATACTGGATTTTCATTTTCATATAAACTGTCGGGAATGTATCGAATATATTAGCAATGATTTTATTGAGGGTGATGACAAATGGCACTTAATCAGATTTAAATCATGCCCCAGCAATTATTATTTATTTCAAAGTTTAGAAGCCACTAGGATCGAAAAAGTAAGAAGTGTAATCGATCATGAAATATGTCTGGGCTCCTCGCTTACTGTGACAGAGAGAAGATCTTTAGCTTCTGTTGCACTTGGGTCAATAATCTTACGAGATCGTGATTTGGCTCAAGGCGATGTTAACGATAATAATGCTTTAATTCCGTGGGTCTGGCTTGCATACTTGAGCCCGGTGTGTATATTAGAAGGTATAGTAGTTTATGCGTTGGTTAAGGCAATTATTACTGTGACAAAAGATTATCATTATCTATCTAAGATCCCTTCAAATGTTATTTATCAGAAAACAGCTGAAATTCTAGAAGCATGTGATTTATCCAATTTTGCTATACTATCCAATATCTTCATAGATAATAGTTCAAAACAGAGATTGTTGAAGTCGAAATACAAGATAAGAGCCCCTTCTCAAACTGTTCCGAAGAGAATTAACTATGCACGAACTGTACAATCGAGTTGTTGTGTTATCCTATCAAAGCTAGCCTTAACTTCTAAACTTCCCTGGTTAGCGCCATCCCTTATTATGATAAACAAATACATCTCTGCCTTTGATGCGTTATCTTTACACCTGGTAAATCAATTAACACTACAAGGATACTTACCTAGAGAAAAAATTGTGTATCTTTTGGATTTTTTGAACTCGCATGAATGCTCTTCCTTATTAGAGCTTACAGACGGTATTTATCTTAAAATGCTTAATGTTTCTCTGGACTCTTTGATAAGAATGTTGCCCAGGTTACCACAGATTCCAAACACCAATATATCGCTAAAATTTAAAGTTCCTTCTAATAAATGTCTGCAACACAAAAAGCAGGCACTATATAATACAAAATATGGTAAGATATCAATACGCTACCCTACACCGATTACCGGAGCAATCTACAAATATATAGACGTTTTAAATCCTTACTTAGAAACAGAAATAGGTGACGTTGTTTTCGTAATAGGTGATGGAACCGGAGGAATAAGCTCACTACTATCTGTATTGGGGAAGAAGGTTCTCTATCAAACACTTATTTCTTTTGATCAAATTACACAAAATGCGTTAGGAACAATAGTTCCTTCTGCTTATTCATACTTAAAAGAGCAGCTGAAACCTCATAACTGTGGGGAGTTTGTTGGATTTATTAACGACTTGACTCATCCGGATTTCAGTATGTCCTGGATTTCTTCACTGAATTCCAATCAGGTGGTCGGAATTATCTCAGATGCAGAGGGTGATATATGGACGAAACCAGATTCGACGGATCAGGCTCTAGAAAATCTCTTTTGTTTAATGACGAAACTTCAAAGTCTTAGGTTCTTAAGTGTTAAAATGTATAATATCACCTGCGATAGATTAAAACAGATCTTAACTAGGGTCTCAAATATAGGTTGGTCTCCGTTGATAAAAGGCTCCAAGTTTTCTAACAGTAATACAGAGATGTTTCTAATATGTTTAAGAAATATCGGACAAAATGCTGACAAAGCCTCAATGACCAAATTAGATAATCCAGAACAGTCACTTAACAAGGCACTTCGGGCCAGTGCATTATGGCCGTGTGAATGCGTAATTAGCAGATTCAGAAAAGCAGTTCTTGAAGTATATGACTTAGAAGACAATTGTTATGATGCTCTAAGTATGGAACTGCCTAATGAGCTGAAAGGACTAGTCAGCAACTTAGAGCTGGACATACCTAGACTAGTTGCATGTCTTTTAGAGAAGACAATTATCAACTTCACCAAAACTTTGGGTAATTGGGGTTGTGTAAAGAAAAAGAATAAGATATTAAAGGAACAAAAAATTAGGAAAATTATATACACTGCCGCAAACCTTTTCCTATCTCTTATATCTATTGCTCCAGTGGAAGTATCTGAATCTATAAGGAAAATAGATAAAATCGCAACTCGGATAGTTGCTAAAGTTAGTTTAATAAAAGGGAAAGGCTACCTGAGCTTTGCTATTGAAAAGGGAACAAAAAAGAATCATAACACTTGGATAGTTCCGTTATATAAAGGCAAGGAAGGTTTAATAATTAAGAAGGCATATAGAATAATTGGTGCCTTGTTATTGGAAAAGCATCACGTTAAGCTAAGCTCCTTTTCACCGACTACAGTTACTGTAGATCCTTTTAAACTTAGAAGCAAGGGTAGGTGGTTGATGATTGATGACAGCTTCACTTTTTTCTTCCCAGGAGGAGATAATAACTGTATATTTTTACCTTCTGTCATTCGTACATATTATCCTGGTGAAGCTGGTTTTAATCAAGAAATGAATACAAATCTGAGCTTAAACTATTCAGACGAAGATCCCGATGATGAAAACCAAGGGGAAAGTGATGAAGAAGATGTTTAAACATCTTTTCTAAAAACTTTAAAAATGCTTTCTAAACTTAAATCACAAAAGATTGGGAAAACAAAAGAACCGAAGAGATCTCATTAGAGATTCGTTACCAAAAATCTAACCCTAAATAGGTTGACAACATTCTACCATTTTCTTGGTGAGAACACATCTTAAACCAACTAATGCTTCAGCCTAAATTCACTTCACTTCTAGAGATTACAACAAAACTACCAACCTGGCCTGTTCCTCTCGTGTCCTAACATCTCCAGAAAGCTGAAGTGACAGATTAACCGGGACTACGTTGAAGCATCTCAAAACCAACCACACCTTTGTCGGTGTCTCCAATGGCTTGACTTGAAAGTTTAATGAGTAATCTTCAATTTAATATTCTTCTTTGTTAACTAAAAAAGTTGTATCAATATCTTTCCCACTTTATACAGATAGCTGTTTCCAAAGTTGATTATCCTGTGAGATCCATCATTTGAGATCTTCTTTCACGCGTAAGCAATTAACGATCCCTATACCTCATTACCGTTAAGCCCTAAACTTATAATAAGTTTTTGTTAATGAGGCTTGGAGACACAGCAGTGCTCTGAGTGGCTGTTACAGCTCCAATAATCTCAATATGGGCAATTCACAAAGATACCGTGTCCTCAGGAAAGCTCCAAAATACTTGGCTGCAGCGACAGGGCAGTCTGTAAGGGGTCTGTGGATCAACGAGCCGGAAAACAATGTTCGAAAAAGTACCAAATATTTCAATGAGTTTTCTGTCCAGGAGAATCATTCACACATTTTCCCCAAGTGAATACAGCTCAAACAGAGAGCAACCAACATGCTCAACGCCCAGACCACAAGGGAAGACCACTCATTATTAAAAAAACAAAATGTTAATTTCAATCGGTCTAATCATTTATTCCAGATTCACAGGTCCGGCTGGATAATCCAGATCTTTTGGACTTACAAGACAAGTCTAAATCGGTCCCAGATCGTTTCGGTCTCAAAGCAGTCAATGATTTTTGAAAAGGGATTGACGGCAAATTAGATCGATACAAAGGCGAATGGTGTGCCCGTTGGTGTTATAGCCGGATTCAAACGGCAATTAGCAATAGATATAAATGACAAAAAATGGCCCGATACTAGTGTACCAAGTCACATCAGTCATCTATAAATATTTTACAGAAAAAAAGATGCATTTTTGGTCTGTTTGTGCG
>PEHZ01023078.1_pt1 | contig 11856 bp, 19 predicted proteins | sample 1430801 | NCBI WGS metagenome assembly PEHZ01 (sample SAMN07695258, study PRJNA407112) | Insect metagenome, whole genome shotgun sequencing project.
TCAATCTGTCGCACTATCTCCGCGATAGGGCCAGAGCCCACATCCACATAGATCAAATCCCCGGGCATCAGGCGGCCTGGCCCAAAACGCAACACATCCGACTCCGCCAACTCAATCTTAAACCCCGACGTAGCCCCCAACTCGGACAACACCTGCTCCGCCTCATCAATAAGATGCACATGTTCAGAATCCGTGTTACGGGCATCCTTAAACACCTCGACACGATCAAACCACTCATCCTCGGCCATCGAATCAACATCCTCACAAAACAGCCGATCCTTACCCTCGCCGCGGCCACCAACCACCACCGAAGTAGCCTTCGGGGCGTCACGCACATACTCCCACGACACAATCGAACCAGACTCGGCAGTCAACACATGCTTCCGTGTCACAGCAGGCACACAATCAAACACCAAACCCCGCTGATCAAACTTCGCATTCTCAAACTGGTTCACCGAAACAGTCATCCGAGCCCACGACAACACCGGCAACAACTTATCGGCAAACACGTGAAACCGCACCTGAAAATCCTTAATATAGCGGCCACGACTCTCATCATCGTTCATAAACAAACCAGGCGGAAAACGCCAAGCATTATCCCCCAACACCTGCTTAGCCACCGACTCCGCCGCACCCGAGTAGTGGGGATAATCCCTGTCGGCACGCCACTCCATACCCACCAAACCAGGACGATAATTCACAGGCCACATCAGCATACGCCACAACAGGCGAATATCATCCTCACACGTGATAGTCACACGCGAAGAACGCCACGGACCCACACCATGAACCCGACGCACAGGCCCAGAAAAAATCTGGCAAATCAGGAAGATGCATCGGCTCCACCTCGTCAGGAAGCCCGGCGTTAAACCTTCGCACCTCGCGCCGCACACCCCACGTATACTCTTCCATCGCATCCACCTGCGCAGACAGCCTGCGTAAACGCTTCCTAGACCGGGATGTGACAGCTTGAACAGAACCCAAAACCGTGGCCAACGCGGTACAAATAGAGGCCACCAGTGCAGGAGTAAACCACGACACCACAGCCCCCCAACATCACACCATCCGCCACAACACCCGTACAGTCACACGCCGACAGCAATCCAGTTAGCCACCGCAGGCACACCATTCGGCTTAGACCCGTCATTCGTAATAAACGCCAAACTAAAATTTTGGGCAGTCACATTGTAGGCTTTCACATCGATCTGCTGCGTGCCCCCAGCCGCCGTAGCCATAGACGCCACCACGATAGGCGGACTAGTGAACTGGCGATCAAACGGGATCGTGTAAGCATACACAGCAGACCCGCCAAACATGATCGACTTCGAACCCGTCTCAATCCTGGGGGACAACAAAATCCACTCGCCGACATGGTTAGCCCACACAGCCCCCGAAGGCACCATCACACGGTCACCCTCCATTGGGGTAGGATCACACGCAGCAGACTCGCCAAACGCAACCCTAGCCGCTATAGCACGCCTATCCAGCTGCTGCTGCAACCCGTTAGACGACAACACCAAAGTAGCCAGTAGCTGCTGATGGAACACGCCAGGCTCGGCACGCAACACGTCACGGGCACGCTCCGCACGGCCACCCTGAACAATCTCCAACTTGGCCGTGTTCTGCTCCCAATCCCGAGACAACACCACATAGTCGTATCGGGTTTCACCAGGGCCCGGCAGCTGCCCTGTCACCGTCTCAACACTATTAGAAGTGCACATCACCCCGTGCGCCCAAGCCTGCCCCGGCAGGACCTCACACAACACCGTGGCACCCTGAACAGTAGCGCCGACACGAAAATCGTCCGGCCCTTTCACGGACGGCATGTTACCCATCAGACCAGACATTTGAGCCCAATCATACTCGGTCAACACACCATCAAACCCTTTACACACAATACCCACAATCAATCCCCTAATCTTTTCTAGAATTTTTGCAAATCCCGCACACCCGCAGCCAAACCAGCCACACGCCGCGCCAGCAAAGCCGACGGATTATCCTCATAATCCCCCGCAACAGGAGTNACCTTCGTCCANCCNTCNCCAGGCGANNCACACTCNACATCAATCTGNCGCACNATCTCCGCNATAGGGCCAGANCCNACATCCACATAGATNANATCCCCNGGCATCAGNNNGCCNGGCCCAAAACGCAACACATCCGACTCCGCCAACTCAATCTTAAACCCCGACGTAGCCCCCAACTCGGACAACACCTGCTCCGCCTCATCAATAAGATGCACATGTTCAGAATCCGTGTTACGGGCATCCTTAAACACCTCGACACGATCAAACCACTCATCCTCGGCCATCGAATCAACATCCTCACAAAACAGCCGATCCTTACCCTCGCCGCGGCCACCAACCACCACNGANGTNGCCTTCGGGGCGTCACGCACATACTCCCACGACACAATCGAACCNGACTCGGCAGTCAACACATGCTTCCGNGTCACAGCNGGCACACAATCAAACANCAAACCCCGCTGATCAAACTTCGCATTCTCAAACTGGTTCACCGNNACAGTCATCCGAGCCCACGACAACACCGGCAACAACTTATCGGCAAACACGTGAAACCGCACCTGAAAATCCTTAATATAGCGGCCACGACTCTCATCATCGNTCATAAACAAACCAGGCGGAAAACGCCAAGCATTATCCCCCAACACCTGCTTAGCNACCGACTCNGCCGCACCCGANTAGTGGGNATAATCCCTGTCGGCACGCCACTCCATACCNACCANACCAGGACGATAATTCACAGGCCACATCAGCATACGCCACAACAGGCGNATATCATCCTCACACGTGATAGTCACNCGCGAAGAACGCCACGGNCCCACACCATGAACCNNACGCACAGGCCCAGAAAAAATCTGGCCACCACCATAATCCACAACCAGCCGTGCACCCGGCTTCGTCAACCCGTCAAGCCTGGAATGATCACCCGACACCACCAACTCCAGCGTCGATAAACCATTCCACTTCAACGACAATTTCAACGATTCAAAAAAATTGATAGGCGCCACACGGCGATAATCCGGAGTAAACAATGTTACCTGCGGGACAAGACCAGCCATCAACTATTCACCAAGCCCTCAAAAACCTGTACTGCACCGACACAACAATGGCACCCAAACCAACCATCTCAATATTCACACTCTTAGAACCGCCAGGCGGGATAGGCGCAAACTCCCACTCCGTCAAACGATCCATCACATCCTCAAACCCATTCAACAACGCAGACTGTTTACGAGGATCCGTATCAATAGTAATCCAATCAAACTCCTCAACAGGATAATCCGAAGACACACGCAAACCATCAATCTGCACAGACCACGACTCCAAAGGACCCTCAACACGAATCACAGGCCACGCAGGCACATCACCCTTATTCGACAAATTATCCCAACCCGAACCAACACCAGGCGTCTTCGTATACAACGACACATACGCGGAAGCAATCTCACCAGACATACACTATTCACCCCATAATATTAATCTCGCGAGACACCCCGCCACCGGCACGAACACGCGCCAAAATATCGTCCACCTGCCCAGACGTAAACCGGGCCCTACGCTCATCCGTAGGCCTCGCCACAGGCTCCGGCTGCCCCTCACTATTAGCAGACCTGTAATGATCCAGCATGTCCAGCACAGCCCACTCGCACCACTCAAACGGGCGCTGCCAACCATTCAGGTGGGCCGCCAACTGGCTCGACGTATCACCACACAACACGCCAGCCAGCCGGACAGCCTCACCCCAACACATCTGCGGGCCACCAACACTATAAACAGAAACACCAAATTTAGTGCGAAAATCGTATTCGATGGCCCCACGATAATCATCAATCAGGCCGTGGAGCCAAACTATTCCCCCAAAGAGGCACCCTTACCGTCAGGCTTATATTCCATCCACTCACGGAAAATCTCGGCCACACGAACCATAGGAAGCCCCTCCAAAGCCCCCACAGCATCAGCCGGGGCGGCAGCCTCCAACATAGAAAACATCACCTCAACCTGGGCGAAATCCGCAGACTCCCCCGACTGGGCAATCCTGGCGGCACGGCGAAAAACACGGGCAGGAACAGACTGAGCCGTCTCCTCCGCATCCGCCAACACCCAGCTACGGTCACCAATCTTCAACGTGAAACCTGTGTCACTCATCTATCAACAATCCCCTAAAATCGTGTATCAGTTCTCAGACGGCGGATTAGGATCCGGCTCAGACTCCGGAGGCTTAGGGGAAGGCGGAACCGGAGGAGTATCAGCTTTTAAAGCCGTCATCCACCCCCGACCAGACACCGCATCACCCTTCTTATTAATCTGGGCAGGATACGCCTTCAACGTCACACCATACCCGTACACCTCGCCATTCTTACCCTTAATCTCGTCACGATCGATCAACTCAACCTCAGGGAAATAGTAGCGAATAACCTGATCACCATCAATAATATCCATCAACAAGGCATGAACACCCGTCGTGGCACCCGGAGAAATATCGAACGAACCCGAATCGGCTCCGGCAGTAACCTTCGACTGCCAAAACAGTTCGATAACCTCCTTCTTAGACTCGATCAGCTGGAAAGAAATCTCGATAGACGACTCTGTAGCCACAGTGCGAACAACATCCGCATTCTGCCAAGCCTTCAAATCATCCGTTTTACGCTCCGGCTTAATCTTAAACCCGTCATCAGACAGATACCCTAAAGCTGTAAGCCCATCAGGAACCGTCTTCACACCATCAATAGTGTCACCGGCATGAGCTTTACCAATATAGACGTCACCCGTAACAGCAGAGCGAACATTAGACGCTTTACGTGTTCCAGCCATCATAACCCCCAAAAACAATATCAAACAAAAAACAAACAACAATATCAAAACAAAACGTTTACTCGGATTCGACAGGCCTACATATCAGCTCGAACAGCGAATACACATCAAAACGTGCACCATCCACCAGCAAATCAGGACCAGTAGACCGTTTACAATACACCACCGGGTCACCGTCCACCCCGTCAGCCAGAACAGCCTCAACACGACGCGCCAAAGACATAGCCCGATCAGGCGTATCAGAAAACACATTCACGCGCAAAAAAACACGCTCACGCACATGCAACTGTGGGCCACCATCCAACGCCAACCAGATCAGGTCACCNNNNAAATCNTCNGGCACCGTCCCNNNACANGGTATCCCAGACAGCCAGCCATCATCCTTGAGCACGCGTTTAGCCCACACACGCGGATCACCGTAAACGATCACGACGCAGCCCCAATCGACCNNGCCAACGTGCCATGCTTCGCCTCAATACGCTTCCCACCCTTATAAGTGGTGCCAATCCTCGCCACAGCCTCAACACGGTGAACCTGCACCTCCGACGACAAACCATTACGGTATTGGGCCCTATCGAAAGCGTTACCGCCCACATTCGCCGAGGCCGCACGCCTAACCCGCTCGCCACGCTCAGCCAACACCGACTGCACCCCAGAAGACTTCAACACCTCACGAATACCCGGCAAGTTCAGCTTCACATTCACATCCTGAGCCACAATCTATCAGCCCTTCTTACGCTTCACATTGATCTGCGTGCCAGCATCCCAACCGGACATCGGATGATGCCACACCATAGGAGACCCGTCAGCCTCCCACACAACACCCCGGATACGCCACCTGCAACGATAATCAGCACCCACAACAGGCTGCTTGAAAAGCATCGACCAATGCTCATAGTCAGAGTCACGGCCGGCAGCCTCATCCTCCTGCGAAACGGAAGCATAGATGGCCACGTTATGGTACACGGTTTCTACAGGATGCCCCCAATCCTCAACCCTGTCACCAAGATAATCGACACGAACAGTCGGCTGAAGCATCACAACCGTTTCACCATAAGGAAAACTGGTCATATCATATCTCCCACAAAGGGCCAGCGTAGCCGTTAATATTAGACCCGCACGAGCAACCCTCACCCCACACCGTGGAACACACCTCAGAATGATTCACACTACTCCTCATGGTCGGTGTAATAGTGAACGCTTTACCAGCCCCACCATCACCCCCACACAGCTTCTTCAACGCAGCAATCTCAGAAGGCCACAACAAATTCGTGGGAGTATTAGACCGTGTCGTCTGAGCGAAAGGACCCGCAGACTCATACTGCACCTGACCCGACACGCCAGTATCATTCCAGCGCAACAAAGCCCTACGCAGAATAGCCTTAGCCGCATCCTTGTATTTGAAATCCGGTTTAGCGATACAGGGGGCGACACTGACAGCCACAGCCTCCACATCGGCAATCATCGCCTCAAGCTTCTCTCTAGGAATATCGGCGAAAGGCTCAATATCCTCAGGCTTCAAAATGATACCCATCAACACCACCCCCTGCACACAGCATGAACATTATCGCAACAAATAGATCAGTTCTCAGCCGGCGGATTAGGCTTCGGGGCAGCCTTCTCCTTCACAACAGCAAACGAATCAAGCGACTCGATAGCCACATACAGCACAGCCTCGGCACGAACCATAACCTCATTATGGCCCTTCAGGTCACGCCCAGTCTGATCCGGATCGCCATACTCGATAAGCTCGATCGGGAAGTTACGCTGGAAACCCCAATGAACACGAGAGAAATCACCAACAATAGCCTTAACACCAGAGGCAGGCGACATCTCCGGGGCGCCAGAAACAGTCGAAGAAGCACCAACATTCAAGCCACGCCAATTATCCAAACCGGCAAACCCGGCGGCAGGATACATAGGCTGACCGGCAAGCGGAGACCCCTTCGGATACACCTCAGTAGACAAGGCAAACGAGAACGCCGGATCCAAAGCAACACCGTTAGGAACCTGCAAACCGGCCCCAGCGATAAGGCCGACAGCCTTGACCAGATCGGTCGTAGCAGAATCCGTGGCATCAACAATATGCTTCGTCTTATCCAGCGAAGTATGCACAGCGGCAGCCGCTTTACCAGTGGCAGGATCAATACCATGGAAAGCAATCAGATCCACGGCGCGACCAATCGAAGCACCAAGAGCCGGGGAAATCAGATCCTGCAAAACACCCAGACGGTAATCAGCATCTGCCCACATAAACTCGTCCGAGACACGCTGCTGAGTCACAACCTTGATAGGCTGCGCAGTAAACGCCGAAACATCAACAGACGCGGAAGGCTTAACCTCGCCCTCACCAACAATCTTAGCGCGAGGAACACCACTAAACACGGCACCCTTAACAGGGCCAAAAATAGTCGGCTGCTCCGGCGAAAGCTTCGCCAAAACACCAGAATCGATAGCACGGTCACGAACCGCACCAATCATAGAACCAGGAAGCTCAAGCTTCCCTGCAGAAAGAAAATCGTCAGCCATCACAAATCATCTCCTAGAATTATTGACAAGAGCATCCACAAACGCGACACCCTCACGTCGTTTAACATCATCAACGGGGGCACTCCCCGCAAGACGGCGCACACCCGCGCCACCACGACTATGGTCGATCAAACCCTTCAAAGCTTTCGCAGACTCGGCAAGCGACTCCTTATCGCCACCCGACAAGAAAGCGATCGCATCACTGGACAGGCCACACTCGGCAGCCACATCACGCTTCATACCCTCAAGAACAAACCCGTTGATCCTGTCTTCGAGTTCCTCATTCTTGCGACGAAGACCATCAATCACAGACCCCGCATCACCATCCGAGGCGCGAAGCTTCTCCAACTCAGCGAAATTACTTTTAGCACGAGACTCCCACTTACGGGCCTCAGCCTTCCAATCCGTGCCAGAAGAAGACTCCTCCTTCACGGAAACATCACCGGCATGATCATCGCCGGCAGCCTGCCCATCCTTCACAACATCAACAATGTCTCCACCCTTTCCGGGCTCAACAGTATCATTGTCAACATTCTGTTCCTCAACTTTTTGATCGGCCATAGCCTAACCTACACTCCTTGCGGAAAACAATACAACATTGTTGACCCCCGTGCGGGAGACAACCCTGTGCACCGATAACCGGCGGCGCACAACCGGAAACCATCATCTCATGTCGCCCACGGTACGCATAGCCTTCAAAATATTGCCAGGCGACTGCTGCAACCCATGATCATCAACCCACTCACGAGCCTTCTCATACGTCCTCTGATACTCGGCATCAGCCCTATTCGGTTCCCAAGGGCCAACAACCTCAACCACCGTACAACCACAATGATCATGATACTTCGAACCAAACGGACGCTTACCACCACGCTTATGACGCCGAGTATGACCAGTAGTGAGTGCCCTTTCTTTGGTCGTATAATCCGACCGCGTGGCAAGCATGGCACAAAAGCACACGGATCACCATCCGTCACCCTGCGCCACGACCTGCCCTGCGCACCCGCAGACCACTCAACCGTGTCACGACCAGCATTCATGACAGCCCGATCAAAACCCGCCGCCATCGCATCAATCGTGTCATTCGCCCTATCCGGGTCACTCTCAAGAATCTTCATGGTCGAAAACGACCTAGCCAAAGCCGCCGCAGCATCAAACTCGTCATACACAATCAAACCCGGATCCACACCATTCAACCGGCGAAAATCCGACACAAACCTGGCAGCCAACGATGCCGAACCATCATGGCCGGCACGCTCCAACTCCACACACAAACGAACATACTGCGCATCTGTCATCTTCCCGGAATGCCACAAACGACCCAACCTCNGNATAATANCCCGCATACTTCCCNGCAAACCTGACCGCCTCACGCTGATACTCAGTCGCCGCAAGCCTCGACATAGCCCCCGAAGCCATCGCCTATCAAACCTCGTTAGTTTGACGCGATATAGCCCCAGCCAGTGCCGCCAACGGATCCGACGACTCAGCACGATGACGCATCACAGCCTCAACCTGCACATCATCAAGCCCCAACATCTCTAACACCGTACGAGAATCAGCAGGCAAAATACCGGCACCAACAAGCTTCGTCACAGCATCAGCCGTAGCCGCCCGGGTAGGAGTCGAAGCATCACGCCACTAGCAAACTCCACATCACCAAAAAAATCGGCCTCATCAACACTCGAATCAAGCGCCTTGGCAGCCAGGAAACCAACCGACAGCCAGCCCTGACCAAACGATGTCTGCCTGCGTTCAGCACGCTTCACAAGCCGAGACTCCTCGGCAGCCAAAGCCTCCCCACTAGGTGGGTTAGACGTGATAAACCCGAAATAGCGTTCCGGAACAGCCGCCTCACCCGCAGTCAGCTGCGCCAATAATCTCATCTGATCCGAATACGGTGTAGGACTATTGACAGGAAACGACCCAACATTCGGAGTATCACCGTCATCATCCTTATCAACAGCCCACACAGAAGCCATCGACAGGACCCAGCCAGGCTGCGAAAACTCGTCAGCCGACACGCCAGTCACCCACCTTTGCGGGTAGGCATAGAAGTCACGATTCACAGACTGCCCCAACAGTGTGCGCACAGCCTCATCCGTGTAAGCCCTAATCGACCTCGTAATCTCCGAACGGCCATCAATCCTAGAAGTACGGCGACGATTCACAACAAGCGCAGCCAACGGAACCGCACCCAACACATTCGGTATACGGCCCGTCTCAACCCATTCACGCGAACCACACCGCTCCACCTGAACAATCACATCAGGCAGCAACAACTCCGCCTCAACAACCTCAGGATCACACGTCTGCTGCACCACAAGGCCAGCATCCAGACGAGACCCGTCAGCCGAAAACTTGCCTGTGCAATTCTTTGGCGACTGCGGACGAACCAACACCGACCCATCACCCTGGGGGATAACAGCCACAAACGACAACCCAAAAATCAGCGCATCCAAATGCACATCACACGACGCCGTAGCAAGCCGATTCGCCGCATACACACCATCCAGGCCGTAGCCGTCACCATTAGTCCAGCCAAGCCAATCCAGACGCTCCTCCAAAGCATCCACCGCTATCCCAGGCCACGACACCACCGTTTGCACACGCTGCAACTCCGGAGGAATAGCCACCCCCAAATCACGCACCCGGCTAGAACCCTCATAGTAGCCCTCAATGCGACAATGCCACGAAGACAACCTTTGGATACGATCGTACATGCCCTCAATCAGAGCCAACTCATCCGAGTTCATACCACAGACACCCGCTTCCTACCACTACGCTCCCGACGGCCACGACGAACACGTTTAGCCCCCAAAAACGCCAAAGACACAGCCTCCAAAGGAACCTCAGAACCATCCTTAAACGAGGAACCCCAACCCCACGCAGACCCCTTACGCTTCTGCACAGCCGACCTCACAGCAATATCCAACATGTCACGGCGAGAATCAGCACGAGGATGACTGATCACACCCGACCTGACACCCTCAAGAAACGCCTGACAAGCCTCCACATAAACGCCAGTATCAGCAACCACCACGCCACGGCCCGGAATACCACGATCCGTCAACGCCTTCTGCAACAACACCGCACCAGACCCGGCAACCATGATCCGGTCAGTATCACCCCAACGAACCGCCAACCAGTCAGCCAACCGGCCCACACCATCAACAATCGTCCCCGACAGGCCTCAATCACCTCAACATGAACCCCAGCATCAGTCCTGCCAGCACCAGCCAACGCGACACGATCCCCAGAACGAGAAAACGAGACACCAAACACTTTCCCGCCAACCAGACTCGCCTCATCCACCGCAGACTGAGCCCACTTATCCGCCGGTATCACAGACGCAGCAGACTGGCCACGATCCCACCAGCCAAGCCGCTCCCGAGCAAACCCGGCAGCAGACATCGACTCATGCTCATCCGAGACGGTCCCAAAATTCAGACGACGACCCAACGCCGGATTAGTGTCACCAGCCAACTTCCGCCACTGCCGCGACACATCATCCGGATCAGACTCGTCAGGAATCGAAAACTCCGTCCACGCAAACCTTTTACCACCCGACAAAGCCTGCCCACGCAAACGCAACACAACCGAACCATCCGCCAACGGCCCAGGCGGCGTACCCAAAAAAATCTGCTGCGGATCACCAGACGGGGCAGCACTTACCGTAGGAAGCAAAGCCTCCAACTGCTCATCCGACAACTCCTGAGCCTCATCACACACCAAATCATCAACCGTAAACCCGCGAGCAGAACCCCGGCTACGGGCCACAAACTCCACCGAACCCCAACCCGGACAACCACACTTACGCTCAAACGTGGCACAATCCGGATGATGCAACACAATAGCCTCCTGGCCATTCGTCGCACGAATCGACTTCACCATACGATACAAGTCAGGAAACTGCCGCTCATTCTCAAAAAACGACCTCAACCGCATAAACGCCTTACGAGCCGACTTCAACTCGTGAGCCGTATGCAAAATACGACGACCCTGAATAGTCGCCTTAAACAACTCCACAACCTCAAGGATCGCATTCTTGCCATTCTGGCGAGGCACAAACACCCCACACACACCCGAAGCAAGCCTGCCATTACCACCGACAGCCAGCCAATCATCCAACACCTGCTGCTGCCACGGATCAGGCGTCAACCCATACGCACGACCCAACTCCCCAGCATCACCGCCAGCAGACACCGAATACGCCGCAGCCACCCGGTGACGAGGAACCTGAGACCCAACAACACCAGACACCTAATCAGGCCCCCTTGCGCTTCCTATACCGGTCAATCATCGCCACCGCAGAACCCCCACCACGGCCACCAGACGCCACATCAACCGAATACCGATCCAACATGCCCATAAAAGCCTTCACATGAGCACGCAAAGAAGCCACCAAATCCGCGCGACCCTCACGCCACACACAATCATGAATCACCGCAGCATCCATGAGAAACAGCCACTCCTCATCAGACACGTACTG
>PEHZ01001733.1_pt1 | contig 10767 bp, 11 predicted proteins | sample 1430801 | NCBI WGS metagenome assembly PEHZ01 (sample SAMN07695258, study PRJNA407112) | Insect metagenome, whole genome shotgun sequencing project.
CTTTATCATAATTTTTAATATCATAAATATTACTACTATTTGATACAAAATCACTAGTATTAACTTCTTCTCAATCATTGCCACCATTAAATGAAATATCACCACTCCCTAATAATGAATTACCATTAATAGTTTTAATATTTTCCCCACTTACTAATTTATCTTGTTTAAGATTAATATCTTGTGATGTTTTAACAATATATTTACCATCAACTTTTTCAATATAATCTTTATTTAAATCACTATCTTTAATTCCATCAAATGGAATTATTTTTTCTGAATTAATTTTTAAATCTAATTTTTGAGGCATAGCATCTACTCTATTAATAAAATTAATTAAAATAGAATTATCACTTGAAGTAATATTATTATTAGCAATATAATTATTTCTAACTCAATCATATTGTGCATAACCTGCACCTTCATCAAATTCAAATCTTCATCCATTACCGAATAATGATCTATTTTTTTCTTTTAAATTACCAAAGCGAATATTTTCATACAAACCAGCATTAATTAATATTTTTTGTACTTCATCAGGTACAAATTGCATATCATCAGGTTGTTGAATACTATAAGATTGACTACCTTGTGAAAATGTTGTTGCTTGTAAAATATATTCACTACCTTTTGATAATCAATGTAAGGTATATATTGCTGTTGCTCATTTAACACCAATTTGTTGTTCTTCTGTTAAATTATCAATATTATCAGCATACCCAATATAACCACCAGTTCAATCATTAATTTTAACCGAACTTAAATTAATAGCCTTATTAATTCATTCATCACTATAAGTTTGTGGATTATCTTCAAAATCTTTTGTTCAAAAACCTGATTCTTTTAATTCTTTAATCGATATATACATTCATTTTAAAGTAATATCTTTTAATTCAATTGCCATTATCTTGTTCTCCTTACAAATTTAATTTCTTTTTGTATTTTTTTAGTTGTTTTAGCAAATTGTTTTAATAAAGATTGATTATTTCTTATTGTTTTAGCAAATTGAATTGGTTCATTAATTTTAGAATATTTATTTATAAAATTTCTTCTTTTATTTCTAAATTGTTGAGCCTGATTTCTTTTTCATTTATAAGTACCAATTTGTTTAACACTTCTTCTTTTATCATGACCAATATTATGATAAAAACCTTGTTCAAGTTTTCTAATATATTTTCTTACATCATTAACTTCTTTTGGTGAAACTACTAATGCTTGAATAAAAGTATCTGATTTTTTACCATGACGTATATTTTTATCAGTAATTAATCCTAATTTAATATGTCTTCTAATCATACCATCTGGCAATCTATACTCTTAATCAAATTCGCCAAAATAAAGTCCCTGCATTAGCATTAGCATTTTTTATTGCTAATCAAACATCTGCTGGCATTGATGGATAAGTATAAGGACCATATACTTTTGCTTTTGGTTGAAACAAAAATGTTGCACTTCCAGTATTAGTAATTTTATTAGTTAATTCAAATTTACCATATTTCATTCAACTTGATTGTAATTGAACTCATTCTTTTGAATCTTTATATTGTTCATTAAATAAATCTTTACCTTGCTGTAAACTTCTTTTTTCTATTTTATCTAATAAAGAATTAATTTCTTTTTTTGATGCAACTTTTAAATATTGTAAAATTTTTCGTGGATCTGTTCAATTATATAATTTTTTAAATTGTGAAGATTCTTTTTTAATTAATCCATATTGTTCTAAACCTTTTTTTAATAATTCACCAACTGCAGTATCTTGTAAAGCACCAGTTAATAATCTAATTAGTTTTATCATAAATAAGAAAAGGTAGTTACCTACCTACCTCCCTAATAAATATTTGTTGGATTTTTAGATTGAATAACACCTTTTAATTTACCATTATCTTTAACTAAAGTATATTCCATCTGTTCTTCAACTGTTTTATTTACTTTTTGTAAACTTCATTCTTTATTAGAACTATTAATTTTTTTTACTTGATTGCTTTCAAATAAATCTGGTGTAATTGTTTGTGCCATAATTATTATCCTTTCGTATAAGTTAAATCAATTGAACCAGTAAATTTACCAGTTGTACCATTTGCTTTTGCCCCAGTTGCTGTAATATTTGCAAATGTAGCATCACCATTATTATATTTACTATTTTTTATTTTAACTTGTGCTTCTAACTCTTGTTGAGTAGGTGAAGCACCAGTAAATGTAAATGTACCTAAATTAGATGTAGTAATTACAGTATTAATATTTGGCAATGTTGGAGATTGTAAATCAATTCAAGGTGCTAATTCATAAGTAACACCACGATTTTTTTGAGCATTAGTAATATCAGTATTAGATACATCACCACTTACAAATAATCAATGTAATTGTCGCATAAAAGTTGGTAATGAATATAATCCACGACCCATATAACGAACATTACCAGTATTTTGATTAATAACTTGTTGAATACTTCTTCACCCTTGTGGCATTGCACAATCTTCTTTATGTCCTATAAATCCTCACGCACCAACTGAACTTGAATAATTTAAATTAAAGTCCATATCCTTATTAATTCCAGTATCTTTACCTTTATTAAATTGACGACCTAAATATCAACTTTCAAATACATCAACACCAACAATCATTTTTTTCCATAATTGACCAGTTGCTAATGTATCTGCTCCTATTTGGTCTAAAATTTTAGTATATGCTTTTGTAAATTGAGCAAATGATGGCATTGCAACATGTACCATTAAATCATCTTTTTTAGTACCAAACATTAAAGCATTTACTTTTTGTACTAAATTAATTGAAATATCATTAATTTTATAAAATGTTTCTTGTGCTGAATCATTATCTTTTGGTATTGGTAATTTAACAAATTGACCTGTTGCAATACATGAATCAACTACTCCTTGTAAATAAATTGCATTCATATTTGAATATCAATTACGAGTAATTGTTCTCATTCATTCTCCAATTGTAGTAGTTCGTACTTCAACTGGTGATTCCATAAAACGAACAACATCAAATGTAGGAACATCATATTTAAATGTTAACATTTGGTCCATCATAACAGTTGCTCTTCGTACTGCTACAGATTGTTGTTCCATCCCAGAATCCATATCATAATCAGTACCTCAAACCATACGTTCTGGGAATACATATTGTCCTTGCTCTCAACCTTCTGCCATAGTTACTTGTTGAGCAGTTAACATCATCATTTCAGTAGCATCAATATATTCACTATCTGCTTCTAAAATTCTTTTAATTTGTAAAACAGCAATATCACCAATTGCTTTTTCTGTTGCAGTATTACCACCAACTTGAAAAACTGTTGGTAATGCAATACTTGATTTTCCACCTACTTTTGCCATAGGTTCTTATCCTCCTTATTATTGTCATGTTAAACTTTTAGCATAATCAATAATATCTTGGTCAGTTTTAGCACCGTTTTTCTTAATTTCTTCTAATCTATTAGATTTAATCTCTTCACTTCTTTTAAGCATTTGGTCAATAACTGACCCACCATCAACAGTACTATCTACTTGATCAATATTATATTCTTCTGCTATTTTGTTTATTCTTTCTTGTTTTGATAAATCTTTATATTCATCATTATTAATTAACGAAGAAATAATCTTTTTATCTTTATCTGTAAAATTTTTTAAATATAATTCATTTTCTAACAAATCACTTTTATTTTTTAATTCTTGTAATTGATTAGTAACATTTTCTAATTCTGTTTTATCAACTACATTTTCTCTTTTTTTAATTGATCCACGAATTTCTTTAGCGTGAGCATCTAATAATTCATTAACTGCTTGTGCTTTTTCATCATCAATTTCTAAAATTTCTTTAATTTTTTCTAAATTTGCCATATTATTTACTCCTTATTTAAGTGTTGGATTAACACTTTCTAACAAATTAAGATTTAAGACTCTTTTTAAGGAAGATTAACCTTTAAAATTATTATATACTCATATTTTATAAATACAATATATTTTATTTCTAATTTATACCTTAAAATGTCTAATAATGGTATTTGTATTAAAATAAAAAAATTAAACTATTAAATTTTAATTTTTCTTAACAATCATTGTATCTAAACAATCTTTTAATTCTTTATTTTTTTGTTGCATATATAACATTGTTTCTTTCATTTTAATTTTAAATTCTTTAAAATGACTAATACATAAACATACAGGTCAATCACCTTGCATTTGTCTTACTAAATCACCATTTTTATCCTTTTTAAACCTTGCTAATACCTTACTTTTACAATCAGGCATTTCACAATCTAACCATTTTTGAATTACCATATTTTTAATTCCTTTATCTTTTCTATTCTTCGTCTTCGTTTACCACAAAATCTTCAACCACAACAGCCAGAATTTTTAGTTAATTTACGCTTTCTTCATTTATCAGTCATATTCATTACTTTACATCTTTTCTAATTTCGCGGAATTAATGTTATACTAACAGGATTATTACTTTTATTTCTAATACCCAATACATTTGGATTAGAAACATCTAATATAATTTCTTTATCATTACCAAAATGATAAAAAGATGAATTATTAATACCTAAAAATAATTGAGGTAGTAATACTTTTGCAAATCTAATTTTTAATTTCATATCATTAGTATAATATGCTTGTATATATATTTCTCTAATTTTATTGTTATCATTATTTAATAACTTTGTTATTTGTAATAAAAATTTTATATAACCATGATTTTTTGTTTTATATTTATTTTTATAATCATTATGATTTGATAATCCATTAGTTTCACCAGTAAATAATGTTGTCATCTTGTTTTCTTTTATATTAGCAAGGTCATAAATTAAATTACCCTTAAAATTAACTTTATCTTCTTGTGAACGACTATCTTCTAATAATTTTATCTCTGATAATGAACCAAAATCATAATCACAAGTAGAGCCACCGCCATTTAAATTAATATTTCTATTAGGAATAAAATTTTCTATATTTGCTGGTCCACATTCAACTTGTAAATTATTAATATTATTAAATTGAATTGATGAATAAGCATTTAAAAATTGAGTTAATGTAGTAATTGTTGGGTCAATTTGTTTTAAATCAATTTTCATTTCATAATATGCTTCATTAAATTCACCAGAAAATAAATTAACTGGAAGACCACTTTCTCTAATTCCTTGTTTGCATTGTGCTGGTGCTGTAATTTTACCAGTTAATAACGTTTGTACTATTCCAACAGGCATAATATCTATTGTATAAGGTTTATATGTAAATGGATCTGGTGGTAATACTGCTTTTGGATAAAAAAATGTTGTTTCTTCTGATAAGTCATAGTCTAAGGCACTTGTTTTAATAATACTATTTCATGCTTGGACATTTCCATTTGGTTTAATAAACTTAGCCATTGTTTGTCATTCACCTTGAAAGTTTTGAAAAGCAGTAATATTATCATTTAAAGTAAATGGATTTTCACTATAAGTTGTAATCTTAAAATTAGTTTTACCAATTGTTTGTAAATTAATTAAATCAATAACATAACTTTCTAATGTTCCATCAACAGTTGGATTAAATTCTAATTTATTATCTAAATTAGTTAATTTAGTATCTTTATCTAATGCTTGAAAATCTTGTGATAATATAACTATTTCATCATTGCCACCATTAATATCTATTCTATTTTGACCTAAATCAATTGTAGAATATATTTTTGTTCCTAAATCATCACCTGTTGAAGAATAATAATGGGTTCTAATTTTATCTGTTAGTTTTAACATACAACCAAATGTTAATGAATTACTTCCGATTAATCCTCCAACTTGGTCTTCTGTTTCATTTCGAAACATATCATATGGAATATAACCTTGACCAGCAATATCAAATTTTCCTCTTCTATCACCTCATAAACTTTCTTGTATAATTTCATAACTTAAATAATCAATAAAAGCATTTAATTGTGCTATTTTTGGTATTAAATTAGTATTTTTTTGACTCATTAATTTAACTGGTAAACCTAAATCAAAAAATGAGATTATTTTACCAACAATAGGTAAATTATTAATACTAAATTTAGTATATTCATTAACATCTCATGGTAATAATGAAATTGAAGAATGCGTATAACGATTAGCATTTAAGATATCATGGAATGATGATGATTTTAAAGATGAATAATCAAATGAAGCAACACCAAATGGAGCCTTTTTATATTCAGGGTCTTGGTAGATAAATTTACGAATTTGTCTAGTATCATATACACCTGATGGTTTAAATTGTAATCCACTATCTCAAAAAGGTATTTTATTAGGATTTGTTTTTCTAGTAGATTCTAGTTCACTTTTTAATACTCCCTCAGCATTTTTCTTTGCTAATGGATCTGCTAACGCATTAAAAATATTAGTTCATTCACCATATGTTGTTTGATTAACGGGTTTTAATCCTTGTAGATTATATAAAACATTAGCAGGGTTTGAATTAGTTAATAAAGTATCAGGCATTCCACTTAATTCATCTGAAAATAATAAATCTCGTGGTTGATATACTCTTGTATTAATTTGTCCTGCTTTTACAGGTCTTCCTATCATTGTTAAAGATGTAAATGCTGTTAAACCTAATACTTTTAAATCAATTCATTTAACACCAATATCTTTTGCTAATGCAGGGTCATAATCAACAACACCATTAATAATTCTTGGAAAAAAATAACCTTCACCAATTGCTCCGTGTTGTATTTTTTGTCATATTGCCATCCCAGATTTACTTAATTGGTCATTAACACTACTAAATGTAATTTCTTGGAATAAAAACTTTTTATTATCAAATGGGTCATAGTAGTCTGTAATATTAGAAATATATAATCATTGAATACTTTGATTATATTCATAAGTATTAATAGTTTCTCCACCAATATTTTCATTATTATTATTTAATACAATATATAAACTTAATTCATCATTTTGACCAAATTGTTTTTCAGTTGATAATAATGTATATTGTCGTTGAGTTGAAATACCTTGAAATACTGGATCAGGTGTACCTTGATTACTAAAATATGCACCACTTGTACTATTTTGTAAATATGCTTCATACATATCACCACGATTAGTAGGATAATTCATTGGATTAATAATTTTAGTATAAAAATTATCAGCATCTTTAAAATTATTTTCTTTTGTTCCTTTATAAATTTGTTCTAATTTAAATGCATTTTTTCATTGAGCAATAATAGTTGCATTACCAGTAATTGCTAATGTAAAATCTGAATAATCTTGGGGAATACTATTAATTGGTTTATAACCACTAGTAGTCATAGGAATAACTCCGTTTGTAATAACAAAGGGAAATATAAATCATTTATCTAATTCTTGTATTTTTCTTTTAATAACTTTACTATCAGTTGAAGCCATTCGCATTGCTGTATATAATACTTGGTTATTAATTTGTATTGCTTCTTTTGAATTATTTTTGTTTAAATTCATCTTTTATACCTCCAGTATTATTATTTTCATTATCTTTATCATTTTCATTATCAATATCAAATTTAGCATTAGTTTCTAATTGTTCTTTATCAATTCTTTCGACTTCTTTAATAGCAAATGTCATTGGAATACTATCAACAATATGAATATATTTTGCACGAGACATTGTGGCATTTTCTAATCGTGTATTATTTGTATCAACTAAACGCATTTGGTCAATAATTCCTGCTGGTTTAAATTTTAATGAGTATGGTCTTTCACTTTTAAATCAATTATTATTATCAACTTTTCAATATTTATGAAATATTCATCAACAATCAAATAAACGATATAAATAATCTAATAAAAATTCTTGTCATACTGCTTGTGATTCAATATCTTCTGCTTGCATTATTAATGTTTGATTTTGATTAGTATAAGTTCCTTGTTCATCTGCTTGCCATGATAATCCAATTCCACGAAATACTAATTTTAAAATATGGTCAGTATCTAAATTATAATCACTAGAATTATATTGTCCCTGCGTATAATTAACAGTAGATCCACCACCTTTGGCATCATAATTATTTTGAACAGTTTGAATAACAAAATCACTTTCATAATCATCTCAAGCATTTTTTTTATTTTTTACATTATCAGCTTCTTCACTTGTAGCCTGAATATAACCTCTTGCCCTTGAAAATCTTCTTGTTTTCTTTTTAATAAATAAATTATCTTGTAAATCTTCAATTAATCACATTGTAGGATATATATCAGGGTAAGCATTTAACATAGTACTACTTGCTTGTCCTTGTTGATTAACACGAATAAAATTAGGAATTTGTATTAATGGAAAACGACCTAATTTATTAATATATGTTCTTTTTTCAATTCTTAAACTTTTATCTATTTTACCACTAACTGCTCCTGCTTGAGTATTTTCATCATTAGGATATGAATCAATTTGAATATATTTATCATTAATAATTACATGAAATATATAACCAGTATCATCTTGGTTAGGTAATATTCAAATATCTGCAGATTGTTCTTCTTCATTAATTTTAGATACAAAATTAGTAAATAATGCTGTTCCTAACATAATATCTAAATCACCATCTCGTGTTTCATATATAAACATAACAGCCACACCTAATAATGATTTAGTTCATGACATTTTAATTAATTTTTCATATATTTTTCTTTTATGATATCAATTTTGTCAATGTATTAATGCTTGTTCATTTTCACTATCGCATAATAATCCACGACCAATTTCCATTCTTACTTTTCTTTGAGCAACAATTAATGGAACATGTAATTTTCAATTACGATTATTAAATTCTAATCATTTATCAATATTTTTATTCATTTTTATTTACCTCAAGTCTAGCAACATGACATATTAATAAATTACTTTCTTTTTCTATTTTATCAACTTTTAATACTTTATATTCATTTTTATATTTATAAACAAAAATCTTATTTTTAGGAATTCTTCTTTTATATTTTCCAATTATTTTATCTAATTCAATTAAATATATATACATTTTAAATATACTCCTTTATTAATTGATTATTTACTGATTTAACAATATCTCTAATATATTCGCTTAAAGCATAATAATCAGAATCAAATTCATCATCATATAAATCAATTATTTCTTCTTTACCACCATTTGGTTTTTCTTTTCACTGAATCATTGGATATTCAGTATTACTTGTTTCTAATATAATATCATGTGTCATTTTCCCACTAATCATAGCACCAATAAATGCATTAACTCTATCAACAACTATTCATATTGATTTATCTACTTCTTCAAATCTTAATAATCTACCATACCTATATTTTAATTTTTCACGGTTTAAAACATCAATAAATGCTCTTCCACCTGCACCTCAATCAACATTAATAGTTAAACCACTTTCAATAAATATAGAACTATTTTTTAAACTAGATAAATAAAATTTAATAATATCATTTGCTTGTTCAAAAACATCTTTATATTCCATTGTTGCATTTGAATGAGTATATTTACCTATTTTATGTACTTTTTTTAAAATTGAATTATATACTCATAAACTAGCACTTGTTTTATGCCCATTAGGACTATCTGCTTGAGCAAAATCAACACCAGCAAGTATTTTATTAAAGGACCATGTTAATTTAGTAAATTTTAAATATCTATCAAATACAGCACCTTGAACTTGTCCAGGTAATCCTCAACTTCATACTCTTGCTCTTGCTGGATCTAAATGTTCTAATTCTAATAATGTATTTTTAACATCAGCAGATAACATATTATTCATTCTCCAAGAACTATAATGATTTATTATTTTACGATTAAATCGATTAAATTTACCAATTTGCTCATATTTTGATTTCATTATTTGTTCATTAAATGGCATTAAATTATTACAATAATCAATTAAATATCTTCGAAGAGATTCAGGGTTACATGTATTAATTTCTATTTTCTTTTTAGCACCACGCAATGCAAATCTAATTTCTGAAAAATCATTTTTATCATATTGGTCTGATTCTTCTCTTCAATCAATTACTAAAGCATATTTTTCTAAATCAGCAAAAGCTTTTAATTTTTCTCTTTTTGTTTGAGTATGCAAGCCACGACAAATAATTGTAGTTCCATTCGATAATGATAATNNATNATTNNTNAGAATTAACATTATAATTAATATTACTCTTATTAAGAGTATTAACAATATTTTGAAAAATACTACTTCTTACATCTTTATTCATTTTCATACTAGCAAATATAAAAATAGGTTTTTTAATATATAAACTAATTCCAACTGATAAATCAATAATATCTAATACTGTTCAAGTTTTACCTGAATATCTTGTACCAATTAAATTATATTCATCAGCAGGTTCATATAATTTATTTCAAATATTTAAATTAGTATTTTCTTGTAATAATCATCGTGGTATTTCTTCCAAGTAACTAAAATTTAATAACATTATTTTATTTCTCTAATTTCTTTACTAAAAGAAATATTAATTGGAACATCTTGCTCTATATTTTTTTCTTTGCTTTTCATTTGTAAATATGCAACACGCCCCCCCTTATCATTTAGTAATTGTAAATTATATTCAATTTCTAAATNTTCAAATAGCATTTTTAATTAATTTAAAGGCTTTATTATCAATACTTTCTAAATTAATATAATCTTCATTTGTTAATTTTAAATAATAAAGTAAATCATCTTTATATGATATTTTATCCCCTTTTTCATCAAAAAATAACTTAATTTTATTATAAATTGTAGTTATTTTTTGGTGAAAAAGTGGAGGTCGCTAGATGGTC
>PEHZ01034350.1_pt3 | contig 10746 bp, 19 predicted proteins | sample 1430801 | NCBI WGS metagenome assembly PEHZ01 (sample SAMN07695258, study PRJNA407112) | Insect metagenome, whole genome shotgun sequencing project.
CGTAGGCGGTCTGTCGCGTCGGTCGTGAAAACTTGGGGCTTAACCCTGAGCTTGCGGTCGATACGGGCATGACTGGAGTTCGGCAGGGGAGACTGGAATTCCTGAAATGCATAGATATCTTGAAGAAATACCGGTGGCGAAGGCTACCGGTGGCGAAGGCGTTTCCTGGACAGAAGGTGACGCTGAGGCGCACTTACTGACGACTATAACTGACACTGTAACTGACGCTGAGGCTCGAAAGCGTGGGGAGTGCGAAGCGTGGGCGCGAAAGCGTGGGTAGCAAACAGGGATTAGATACCCGGGTAGTACCACGCTTTAAACGATGTCTATTAGCCGTTGGCAAGTTTACTTGTCGGTGGCGCAGCTAACGCATAAGTAGACCGCCTGGGGAGTGAAATTGTCCGCCTGGGGAGTATCCGCCTGGGGAGTACGGCCGCCGCAATTGAAGAGTTTGATCATGGATAGCTGATGGGAACCAGAAGGCGAATGGAAAACAGGTTAATATTCCTGGACTTGGTGTTACTGCGAAGTACCTGGACGTTACTGCGAAGGGGGGACGGAGAAGGCTATGTTGGCCGGGCGACGGTTGTCCCGGTTTAAGCGTGTAGGAGCCTAAGGTGTGCTGTGAGGCAGTGAAGGTGTGCTGTGAGGCATCTGGAGGTATTCAGAAGTGCGAATGTTGACATGAGTAACGACAAAACGTGCGAAAAACTTCGCCCCGCCGCAAGACCAAGGGTTCCTATCCCATGCTAATCAGGGTAGAGTGGAGGTCGTCGCCCGGGAAAGACCAAGGGTTCCTGCGCAACTTTAATCGGGGCAGGGGTCCGCCAAACGCCGTAAGCCCAAGGTTTCCTTGCGCAACGTTCATCGGCGTAAGGTGAGTCGGTCCCTAAGGCGTTAATCGGGCTAGGGTGAGTCGACCCCTAAGTGAGTCGACCCCTAAGGCGAGGCCGAAAGGCATTTATAAGAATATTATACTTAATTAGTAATATTAGTAGTCCGTAACTATTATCATCCTTTTTCAGTTTGATGTGATAATAGACCACTGCAGTATCGAGTAGAGTTTCGAATGCGTAGTGCAATAGTACAATCACTGTCACCGACCATCTATTGTAATGATAGATTTGTCGGAAACCATTAATTTATGAAGTGACTAGCAATCATGGATTAAATTAGATGGTATTCTAGTTTAGAGGTGATTCGGCGCTGCGGTGCGACTGAAACTTCTAAATTAGCATGTCAGATTGTATTATGAATGCGTTAGTAGTAATTTCTGCGATAGAGCTTGGGACCCCTCAGTCTCTCAGGTATTGTACGAGGCGAAAGTGTGAAAGTTTTGTATGTGTTTTTATATGTACGACTGTATCGGGAATTCCTTTAGCAAGAATCCTTTTAATACAGTATAATCTGTGCTACGGTACGTTACGTTCGCAAGGGCACCCGTTAATGTCTCATAGCCCAGACGATGGGGATGGAAAGACATCATTATTTTATTTTAATGCTGTCTTTATTGCTGATTTATCTTGCTTTTTTATTTGCTATTTTATATTTGCTACTTTTCATTATTGCGAAATATATTACATTGCTATTTTTATTATATACGCTAGATTCGATTTTATTCTTTCTATATTTTCAATTTAATTTTGATTTTGAAGGTAAATATATATAATTAATTATTAAAAATGGCCTTCAGTTGTGGAACTCTTTCTTACTCTGCCGTCGCCCAAGCTCCGTCTGTCGCCCATGCACCTCGTACATGGGAAGTTGATGAAGCNAGGCGGCGCCGANTCATTAAACGTTTGGCGCTGGAGCAAGAACGTATTCGTAACGTTCTTGACGCCGGCGTCTATGACCAGGCGACATGGGAACAGGAGGACGCGCGCGATAATGAGTTCCTAACGGAACAATTAAATAATTTATATACTATTTATTCGATCGCCGAACGTTGCACGCGTCGGCCTATCAAAGAGCACTCTCCTATATCAGTTTCGAATAGGTTTGCTCCACTGGAATCNCTCAAGGTCGAGGTCGGTCAAGAAGCAGGCGAATGTATATTTAAGGAANCCTAAATATACACGCGTTTGCAAGAAAGTGAAGCGTGTTGCAACTCGCTTCGTTCGTGAAAAAGTTGTTCGTCCTATGTGTTCTAGATCCCCTATGCTATTATTTAAGCTTAAGAAAGTTATTTATGATTTGCACTTATATAGATTAAGAAAACAGATTAGGATGTTGAGACGTCAAAAANAGCGCGATTATGAGTTATAGAGTGTGTCACTAATCTGTTACAATTATCGAATCCGGTNCAGGNAAAACCAGAAATGGATAACCCTAATCCAGGACCTGATGGCGAGGGTGAAGTTGAATTAGAAAAGGATAGTAATGTTGTTTTAACAACTCAGCGAGATCCTAGTACATCTATTCCAGCGCCGGTGAGCGTAAAATGGAGTAGATGGACTAGTAATGATGTAGTANATGATTACGCCACAATTACATCTCGATGGTATCAGATTGCTGAATTTGTTTGGTCGAAGGATGATCCATTTGATAAGGAGTTAGCACGTTTAATTTTGCCTCGTGCTTTGTTATCTAGTATAGAGGCTAATTCTGATGCTATATGTGATGTGCCTAATACTATTCCCATTTAAGGTACACGCATATTGGCGAGGCGATATGGAAGTTAGAGTTCAAATTAATTCAAATAAATTCCAAGTTGGTCAATTACAAGCTACTTGGTATTATTCGGATCATGAGAATTTGAATATATCGTCTAAGAGAAGCGTTTATGGATTTTCACAAATGGATCATGCCTTTGATTAGTGCGTCAGCAAGTAATGAAGCAAANTTAGTTATTCCATATAAGCATGTTTATCCATTTTTACCAACAAGAATTGTGCCAGATTGGACTACTGGCATNTTAGANATGGGTGCTTTGAANATTCGTGTAATTGCTCCCTTACGGATGAGTGCTACTGGTCCAACTACCTGTAATGTNGTCGTGTTTATTAAATTAAATAACAGCGAGTTTACAGGGACTTCTTCTGGTAAGTTTTATGCGAGCCAAATCAGGGCAAAACCTGAGATGGATCGTATATTAAATTTAGCAGAGGGATTGTTGAATAACACGATTGGTGGTAATAATATGGATAATCCTTCTTATCAACAATCTCCTCGTCACNTTTGTCCCGACTGGTATGCACAGCTTAGCTTTAGGTACTAATTTAGTTGAACCATTACATGCATTACGTTTGGATGCAGCCGGTACGACACAACATCCTGTAGGTTGTGCTCCTGATGAAGATATGACTGTATCTTCCATTGCATCTCGATATGGACTAATTAGACGGGTACAATGGAAGAAAGATCATGCTAAAGGATCACCTTTTGTTACAATTAGATGCTGATCCAATTTGTGGAGCAAAGAATTGAAGGTACGAATCCAATATCTTTGTATTGGTTNGCACCCGTGGGTGTAGTATCTAGTATGTTTATNCAATGGCCNTGGTTCATTAGAATATAGGTTTGATATTATAGCATCCCAATTTCATACTGGTAGGTTAATTGTAGGTTATGTGCCCGGTTTGACAGCATCTTTGCAACTTCAAATTGGACTATATGAAATTGAAGTCATCGAGTTATGTAGTATTTGATTTACAGGGAAAGTAATAGCTTCACTTTTGAGGTGCCTTATGTTTCATATAGACCATGGTGGGTGCGTAAATATGGTGGCAATTATTTACCCTCGTCAACTGACGCTCCTAGTACATTATTTATGTATGTGCAGGTTCCGTTGATACCTATGGAAGCTGTTTCAGATACTATTGATATCAATGTGTACGTACGGGGCGGTAGTTCATTTGAAGTTTGTGTTCCAGTNCAACCTAGTTTAGGTTTGAATTTGNAACACAGACTTTATTTTACGTAATGACGAAGAATACAGGGCTAAGACAGGTTATGCACCATATTATGCTTGGAGTGTTGGCATAGCTTCCAATAATAGTNATTCTCTTGTTTTTAGGTGGGGATCTGCTTCTGATCAAATTGCTCAGTTGNCCGACAATTTCAGTACCAAGAGGTGAGCTAGCTTTCTTACGAATTAAGGATGGAAAGCAAGCTGCTGTAGGAACTCAACCTTGGCGTACGATGGTTGTTTGGCCTTCTGGTCATGGCTATAATATTGGTATACCTACGTATAATGCTGAACGAGCTCGCCAGCTTGCACAACACTTATATGGTGGTGGATCATTAACTGATGAGAAGGCCAAACAATTATTTGTTTCCTGCTAATCAACAAGGACCTGGTAAGGTAAGTAATGGAAATCCGGTATTGGNAAGTCATGCGTGCACCATTGTCAACACAGCGTGCGCATATGCAAGATTTTGAATTTATTGAGGCTATTCCAGAAGGAGAGGAGTCTCGTAATACTACAGTCTTTGGATACGACCACTACTTTACAGTCGAGTGGATTTTGGTCGCGCCTTCTTTGGAGAAGCTTTTAATGACCTTAAAACGTTAATGCGGCGATATCAATTATATGGTCAATTATTATTGTCCGTTACTACGGATAAGGATATTGATCATTGTATGTTTACCTTCCCTTGTTTACCACAAGGGTTAGCGTTAGACATTGGTTCTGCTGGCTCTCCACATGAAATCTTTAATAGATGTCGTGATGGTATTATACCATTAATTGCATCTGGATATAGATTTTATAGAGGAGATTTGCGTTATAAGATTGTTTTTCCAAGTAATGTTAATAGCAANATTTGGGTACAACATCGACCGGATCGTAGACTTGGAAGGATGGTCCGCGGCTAAGATTGTAAATTGCGATGCTGTGTCTACTGGTCAAGGGGTGTATAATCATGGTTATGCTAGTCACATTCAAATCACGCGTGTAAATAATGTTATAGAATTGGAAGTTCCATTTTATAATGCTACTTGTTATAATTATTTGCAGGCGTTTAATGCGTCTAGCGCTGCATCTAGTTATGCAGTATCTTTAGGAGAAATATCGGTTGGTTTTCAAGCTACAAGTGATGATATTGCATCTATTGTCAACAAACCTGTTACTATTTATTATAGTATTGGAGATGGTATGCAATTTTCTCAGTGGGTTGGATATCAACCGATGATGATCCTAGANCAGCTTCCTGCACCAGTAGTAAGGGCCGTGCCTGAGGGCCCTATTGCGAAGATTTAAAANCTTCTTCCATCAAACAGCCGACNAAGTTAGAGAAGCTCAGGCAGCAAAGATGCGNGAAGATATGGGTATGGTTGTCCAAGATGTTATTGGAGAACTTAGCCAGGCCATACCGGATCTTCAACAACCGGAGGTTCAAGCTAATGTCTTCTCACTGGTGTCTCAGTTAGTGCATGCTATTATAGGTACTAGTTTGAAGACAGTAGCTTGGGCGATTGTTTCGATTTTTGTGACTTTAGGATTAATTGGACGCGAAATGATGCAATTCAGTTATTACTGTAGTCAAGCGGTTACTTGAGAAATATCACTTGGCGACGCAACCCCAGGAATCCGCCAGTTCAAGTACTGTTATATCTGCCGTTCCAGAAGCTCCCAATGCTGAAGCGGAGGAGGCAAGTGCTTTGGGTATCCAATTATTTATAATGGTGTGTGTAATATGCTTAATGTGGCTGCTCAAAAACCGAAACAATTTAAAGATTGGGTAAAATTANCTACTGTAGATTTTAGTAATAATTGTAGAGGTAGTAATCAGGTATTTGTATTTTTCAAGAATACATTTGAAGTGTTGAAGAAAATGTGGGGTTATGTATTTTGTCAGAGTAATCCTGCAGAGCGNGTTTGTTGAAAGCTGTGAATGACNAGCCTGAGATNTTGAAAGCATGGGTGAAGGAATGTCTGTATTTGGATGATTCCCAAATTTAGAATGCGTCGAGCGCATGATCAAGAGTATATCGAGAGAGTGTTTGCGGCACATTCATATGGACAAATTTTGCTACATGATTTAACTGCTGAAATGAATCAATCACGAAATTTGAGTGTGTTTACACGTGTGTATGATCAAATTTCAAAATTGGAAGACTGATCTTATGGAAATGGGATCGAATCCATATATAAGGCGTGAATGTTTTACGATATGCATGTGTGGTGCATCTGGAATTGGAAAATCATATTTGACCGATTCTTTATGCAGCGAGCTCTTACGTGCGAGTCGTACTCCTGTGACTACAGGCATAAAATGTGTTGTTAATCCATTATCTGATTATTGGGATCAGTGTGATTTTCAGCCTGTTTTGTGCGTTGACGATATGTTGGAGTGTTGAAACATCTACTACGCTCGATAAGCAGTTGAACATGCTTTTCCAGGTTCATTCCCCTATCGTGCTTTCTCCTCCTAAAGCTGATTTAGAAGGTAAGAAAATGCGATATAACCCGGAAATAATTCATATACAATACGAATAAGCCTTTCCCGAGGTTTGATCGTATTGCTATGGAAGCTATTTATCGGCGTAGAAATGTTTTGATTGAATGTAAAGCGAGTGAAGAGAAGAAGCGAGGATGCAAGCATTGTGAGAATGATATTCCTATTGCTGAATGTAGTCCTAAGATGTTGAAAGATTTCCATCATATCAAATTTAGGTATGCACATGATGTATGTAATTCCGAGACCACATGGTCTGAATGGATGACGTATAATGAATTTCTTGAATGGATAACTCCTGTGTATATGGCTAACCGTCGTAAGGCGAATGAATCGTTTAAGATGCGTGTAGATGAAATGCAAATGTTACGTATGGATGAACCATTGGAAGGTGATAATATCCTCAATAAGTATGTTGAAGTTAATCAGCGCTTAGTGGAGGGAANTGAAGGCATTTAAGGAGCGTACACTATGGTCAGATTTACATCGCNTAGGTGCGGAAATTAGTGCGTCAGTTAAGAAAGCCTTTACCAACTATTTCCATAACCGAAAAACTGCCACATTGGACTGTTCAATGTGGTATTGCTAAACCTGAGATTGGATCATGCTTATGAGGTTATGAGTTCGTATGCAGCTGGAATGAATGCAGAGATTGAAGCGCATGAACAAGTTCGGCGTTCATCAGTTGNAATGTCAATATGCANAGCNTCAAGCTCNAAGAAATCCTGATGANGAAGGACCAACCATAGATGAAGAACTTATGGGCGACACTGAATTCACATCACAGGCTCTAGAACGTCTTGTGGATGAAGGTTATATAACTGGAAAACAGAAGAAATATATAGCTACCNTGGGTGTAGTAAGCGTCGTGAACATACTGCTGACTTTGATCTTGTGTGGACTGATAATTTGCGTGTGTTAAGCGCGTATGTGCATGAACGTTCATCTTCAACTCGGCTTTCTACGGATGACGTCAAGTTATATAAAACGATTAGCATGTTACATCAAAAGTATGATACCACAGAGTGTGCTAAATGTCAACATTGGTATGCTCCGTTGACTGACATCTATGTTGATGACAAGAAATNGTTCTGGTGTCAGAAAGAGAAAAAGACACTTATTGATGTTCCGAAAATTGTCGAAAGAAGATGTGACTGTTCAATCGGAAATTGATTAATTTATCTGTTCCTTGTGGTGAAGTATGTATGTTACATTCAAAATATTTCAATTATCTTTTCCATAAAGCATGGTTNTTTGAGAACCCAACTTGGCGCCTAATATATTAATGGTACCAAGAAGGGTATGCCTGANTACTTTATGAATTGTGTTGGATGAAATATCATTAGATTCCAAAATTTGGTAAAGTGAAAGTATGGTTGCAAGCGATCATCGATAAGTATTTAACTCGTCCCGTGAAAATGATTCGTGATTTTCTTTTCAAGTGGTGGCCGCAAGTTGCGTATGTGTTGAGCTTGCTAGGTATAATTGGTATAACTGCGTATGAAATGAGGAAATCCGAAACCAACTTCTGAGGAATTAGCTGATCATTATGTGAATAAGNCATTGTAGCTCTGATNTTTGGTCACCAGGATNTGNCATCANCNCNAGGATTGAAATATAGTGAAGCAGTAACAGTAAAGGCACCTAGAATCCATAGATTGCCAGTTACTACTAAGCCTCAGGGATCAACACAACAAGTAGACGCNGCNGTGAATAAAATTCTACAGAACATGGTTTATATTGGTGTTGTTTTCCCAGAAAGTGCCTGGTAGTAAGTGGCGAGANATTAATTTTAGGTGTCTTATGCTTCATAATAGGCAATGTTTAATGTTGAGGCATTATATTGAGTCAACTGCCGCCTTTCCTGAGGGAACCAAGTACTATTTTAAGTATATTCATAATCAAGAGACTAGAATGTCTGGTGATATTTCTGGTATTGAAATTGATTTGTTGAATTTACCTAGATTGTATTATGGTGGTCTTGCGGGAGAGGAGTCGTTTGATAGTAATATCGTGCTTTTGTGACTATGCCTAATCGTATTCCTGAGTGTAAGAGCATTATTAAATTTATAGCGTCACATAATGAGCATATACGTGCTCAGAATGATGGAGTGTTAGTAACTGGCGACCATACTCAGCTATTGGCTTTCGAGAATAATAATAAAACTCCAATAAGTATTAACGCTGATGGTTTGTATGAGGTTATACTTCAAGGAGTATATACCTATCCATACNACGGCGATGGTGTTTGTGGTTCGATATTNTTGTCTCGGAATTTACAACGGCCAAATTATAGGTATCCATGTTGCTGGTACTGAAGGATTGCATGGCTTTGGAGTCGCTGAACCACTTGTACATGAAATGTTCACCGGTAAAGCAATCGAGAGTGAAAGAGAGCCGTATGATCGTGTGTATGAACTTCCGTTGCGTGAATTAGATGAATCTGATATTGGTTTAGATACCGATTTATANCCGATTGGTAGAGTGGATGCAAAGCTAGCTCATGCTCAAAGCCCTTCTACTGGGATTAAAAAGACGCTTATCCATGGAACATTTGATGTAAGGACTGAACCAAATCCGATGTCATCACGTGATCCAAGAATAGCGCCGCATGATCCTTTGAAGTTAGGGTGTGAAAAGCATGGCATGCCTTGTTCACCGTTTAATAGGAAACATCTGGAATTAGCGACAAATCATTTGAAAGAAAAATTAATTTCAGTAGTTAAACCAATAAATGGTTGCAAGATTAGAAGTTTGCAAGATGCTGTATGTTGNTGTGCCTGGATTAGATGGGTTTGATTCGATATCTTGGAATACTAGTGCTGGTTTTCCTTTGTCTTCATTAAAGCCACCTGGAACATCAGGTAAGCGATGGTTGTTTGACATTGAGCTACAAGACTCGGGATGTTATCTTCCTGCGTGGAATGCGTCCCGAACTTGAGATTCAATTATCAACGACACAGTTAATGAGGAAAAAGGGAATAAAACCTCACACTATATTCACGGATTGTTTGAAAGATACTTGTTTGCCTGTTGAAAAATGTAGAATACCTGGTAAGACTAGAATATTTAGTATAAGTCCGGTACAGTTTACCATACCGTTTNGACAGTATTACCTTAGACNTTTATGGCATTCCTATCGAGCTGCACGACTTAATGCTGAGCATGGTATTGGTATTGATGTTAACAGCTTAGAGTGGACAAANTTGGCAACAAGGTTGTCTAAGTATGGCACTCACATCGTGACAGGAGATTATAAGAATTTTGGTCCTGGGTTAGATTCCGATGTTGCAGCTTCAGCGTTCGAAATTATTATCGACTGGGTATTNCATTACACCGAAGAAGATAATAAAGACGAAATGAAGCGAGTAATGTGGACCATGGCGCAAGAGATCTTAGCGCCTAGTCATCTNTNTCGCGACTTGGTGTACCGAGTACCTTGCNGAATTCCATCAGGTTCTCCAATAACGGACATATTGAATACAATTTCAAATTGTTTGTTAATTAGGTTAGCTTTGNTTAGGTATTACTGATTTGCCTTTGTCCGAGTTCTCTCAAAATGTTGTTCTTGTCTGTTATGGCGACGATCTTATCATGAATGTTAGCGATAACATGATTGATAANTTTAANGCCGTGACGATAGGAAAATTCTTTTCACAATATAAGATGGAATTTACGGATCAGGATAAATCAGGGAAAATACTGTAAAGTGGCGGACGTTACAGACTGCTACTTTCTTAAAACATGGGTTCTTAAAACATTCCAACTAGACCTGTGTTTCTAGCTAACCTGGACAAGGTCTCGGTAGAAGGAACGACGAATTGGACTCATGCTCGCGGATTAGGTCGTCGTACAGCAACCATAGAAAATGCTAAACAAGCGTTAGAGTTAGCATTTGGGTGGGGTCCTGAATATTTTAATTATGTCAGAAATACCATTAAAATGGCTTTTGACAANTTGGGTATTTATGAGGACCTTATCACATGGGAAGAAATGGATGTTAGATGTTACGCTAGCGCGTAATATTAAATTTTAAATACTCATTAATTTTAATTTTATTTTAGGTTATTGGAATTGAGGGAAGTACCACCCCCCAAGACCTTCGTTTTAAATCTACTAAGAGGAGTAAACCTATATATAAGAGTCTAAAGACAGAGTGGATTAGACCATCATCTTTAGCTTATATATGGGGAAGGTTGAGTTGCCTCTAAAGACTCAGCTCCATAGTAGAGTAGTTTTAATTACGATTAAAGTGGTACTCTAGGTTAGGTGTTACTCGCGTATTATCAACTAGTGGTAATGCGTCCTAATTTTAGTATAGTTTTAACCATAATAGTAAAAAAAAAA
>PEHZ01001734.1_pt1 | contig 10697 bp, 10 predicted proteins | sample 1430801 | NCBI WGS metagenome assembly PEHZ01 (sample SAMN07695258, study PRJNA407112) | Insect metagenome, whole genome shotgun sequencing project.
CTATACAGAATAGGATATTATTCTGGATGATAGGAAAAGCTATTGATTGCCCATGTTACCTCCTGCCGGGTCTTCCAACGCTCCATCATGGTATATGGCAGTATCTCCAGCGATAGTAAAACCTTTCGTGTCAACAGCTTTTGGTATAAACAGTTTCGGACAAAGTGTTGATGCGGAGAATCCTATTGATCCAGAAACAGGCAGCAAGATTATAAATCCCCATCCTTCAGATTATGGAAAGCCTTCAACACCGGCTTGGGCTATTCAATTCTCAAAAGCCGCACAGGATATCCCTGTAATCGGTTCTCTTATGTATCCGGGAAGGATTGCGGAATTTGCAAGAGATTTATTGCCTCCGGTAACATCATTATATGACAGTATAGAAGGTAGCTCAATGGCACTTCACAATAGAGATGCCACGACAACCAATATATTGCGTGATATTTTCGCACCATCTACACATGCCGATCCGAACCTGTTCTCCCCCACTGATGAATATAAAAAGACATTGGTTGAGATGCTTAACAAAGAGACTGGCAATACATCTGTGACTTCCCGTTCATTACTGGAAAGTGACAACCCAAGAGCCAATGAGATAAACAGGATAAACAAGGAGCTAGAGGCAAGAGTGAGACGTTTGTATGTCACTGACCAAGATGGAAAACCATATAAACGAAGCGATATCATCCACGCCATTAACCAGTCATTAGGAAAGGGGGATAATGAAACGGCGAACACATATAAAAAAATGCTATACAATATCCAAGAACAGGCAGATGATCTATATACCGATGCCCTTAACAGGTTAAAGAACATAAAATGAATATATACAAATTAGTTAAAAGTTTCTTCTGTGAAGATAGTAACTCTATACAGAATAGGATATTATTCTGGATGATAGGAAAAGCTATTGATTGCCCATGTTGCACAGCAATCCGTATGTTTTTGCTAGGTGCCATATTTATGTCGGCACTCATTCTGGTAATTATGACAACAATACATTTGATATAGGAAAGAAAAACCATGACAGAGTTTAGAACACCTATTGTTCTTGGGACCAATGGCGATAGACATGAACCTCTTAACCCATCACTGGGACAGGCAATCATTCCAGCGTCCATTCCAATAAGCCCAGATGGTGGCAACCTTTTGGAAAACAGAGGGAATGGTTTATACTATGGAATGCAGGCACCTCCAGATATCGCCAATCTATATATAAGCGGTCATTATGGAGATGATACAAACCCCGGAACAAAAGATAACCCTCTAAAAACCATTGATAGATTAAGCGACATTCTAAACAGTAGGAATCCTAGTGGAATTGTGAATGTATGGCTACATGCCGGCGAAGTGTTTCAAGGAACCAAAATGTTATATGTGGGTAATGGTGCGCTTACCCTTACATTCTATTATTATAACGACCCTATATTCGGAGACGCTTATTCTATAGGCCAATACAATCCGTGGCTTGATAAACGGTTGAACCGACCAAAAATTGTATATGACACGTTCTATAATAAAGACCTCAATACCATACAGCCATCGTCATTTATTGGGACAACACAGCTTTCCCTGATATATCAAGGGGTGGATGTAGACGTGAATGATTCTCTTGGAAAAGGCACAAGTGATGGCGCATCTTTCATATATTCGCTAAACTCTGATTTCAGAGGCAGTGTAATTACTTTGAACAGTAATACAATAGGTTATGGCTCGTCTTCAAGTATAATCTTGCGCCAAGCCATTATCAAACTTAACGACTTGGAAAACCATCCAGACAAAAAACTGTTCTCTTCTGACAGAAATCCATCTTTGGTGTATGTGAATTATGGAAAAGACGGCGATACACATAAAGACCCAGCAGGAATACGACCAGATGTTATTGGGCAGGGAACCAATGTCAAAGAAGTATTGAAGCCACAGAATATTATGGCTGGTGCCGAATACGACGCAACGACCAAAAGTCAATTCGGCTATACGACTTCTTGGGACCCATTCCAAGAATATAAAGGTGTGTAATATTAACGAATAGGCACAATCTTATTTTGTGATTCATTAGGGCTTTCCGATACAAGGGAAGCCCTAATCGCTTTTAGTGGAACAACGACAACATCACATATATCGGTATTAAGGTTTTTGGCATTAGCCGTGAAGTTTACACGTCTCATGGCTATCGCATTAATGGAAGTATCATTGAACATGAATTGAGATAATGCACGATAATCGGCGTTATATTTCTTGCAAAAATCTTTCAGAGCGGATACTTTAACCCAGCAAAGACCATCATTCTTGAATATAACGATATGGAATGTGTCAACATACTGTTTTCCATTGGTAAGCTAGTGACTTTCACAAGGTGGGCTATTCTGCCTATCGACTTCAAACGTATATTTAGTCTGCTCGGATATAAATTTGCTGAACAATGCACCGTGGTCGTTTACAAGAAGTTTGGACGCATCAGTATTGGTTGTATCGGCAAGAGACGGCAGGAACGCACGTAGCTCGTTCAAATCCCAATTTGGAACCAGATTATATTTCTCCAGATATTCAATTGCGGTCAAAGCACAGCTTATTGTGGTATTATGGAAACGATGCTGGTTATGTCTTCCCATGCTGGTTGAACGGTCATTCAGTATCTTGTAATTCTGCCTGACCCTTGCTTTTATATCTTCAAGATTTCCAATAACATATTTAAGAAAATGTCTGCCTATATATCCATAGTTTTCCGACAACAGTATTTCCAAGTCCTTGTCACCTATATACGAACGCACAGGCGATTTACGCATATACTGGCTATAATCAATCAACATGACTCTGGCATAAGTGGCGGCTTGAGATGTATAGTCAGACTCTATCAAACTTGAGAATGGAACATTACAGCTTACGAAAAGTGGAGGTCGCTAGATGGTCCAGTATAGACCTTTACTTATGAACGATCTAGCGACCATCACGAGATGATCTGTTTTTCTCTTTTCCTGTAGATGATCTTAAAAGGAAGTCCTTGCTTTCAACCAAACCTTTCGAGGAGTTTCTTCTATCCAATACAATCTTGAATTCATCAATATATAACGGAATATCAGAATAACGCATTCTTGATTGATTAATGGCATTGAATGTGGAGGTCGCTAGATGGTCACCGCCAACCATCATATATCTTGGATTTCCAAAAAAGGATAGTCCTACCAAATGGGCGAAAGTTTTACCTGTTCCTGTAGACCTGTCGTATGTATATACTGTAGCCGCTCTTGAAGAAGAGAATTTGCATAATGGGGAGCCAAGCATCAGAACCATTATAGCTTGCTGGATCAAGTGGTCATGCGAGTTAAATGCGTTCAGTATTTGCAAATAGGTTTTTATATCTCCAGAAACATCACCAACACCATTGAGAATTACCTCAACATTTGGAGATAATTCAGCTTTATAGGTTTTTTCGGTAAGTATATTATGACTACCAAGATAAAAAGATTTATTGTCATTGGACCAGCCAGCCTGTTCGACGATAAACTTGTTTTTGGAACGGTTCCGGTGCTGGTTTATTAAACTTTGAAGATATTTACTCATGGTTGTCCATTTATTCCGTGTTTCTGGAAGAATGCAAGCTCCTGCGAATATTTTAGAAAGAGCTTTTTCATCCGCCAAAGTATATGTCGGTATTTTCATCTCAACAGGATGGTCGGAATATAAACTTGGATGTATAAGAAGATGAATAAGACAGACAGGATTAGCGTTATAGTTTGGGGGTGGGCTTATCACGTCAAGCAATTCGATATCTCTATCAAGAAAAAGGATTGGAATTGGTAACTGATCCGCTCCTCCCTCTTTAATTATGAAAATGCCTTTTCTGTCTTTTATATGAGTAAATGGGTGTGGCAATTCAGAGTTTGGGGAACCCGGATTTAAAACAGTGCTTGTAGCTTTTTTCCCCACTTTGGTCGCCTCTTTTTTGATGAAATTATAGGTTTTGGCTATCTTTTCATCGGGATGATAAAATCTGAAAATATATAATAGGCTTCCATACGATATTTTTCCATTATTATCTTTTGACTGGTCATCAGTATCCCAAACTCTTTTCAGAGACTTCCTCATAATCGGGGTATTCGTCTGAAGCCCCAGAAGCCCACTCTTTTGCGGCTTCCCAAGCATTTTCCAAACCGGTTGACTTGATGGCCCATATTGTATTGACCCACATCTGATACGAGCTACAATCGTTGGGCATCTTGCAATTATTGAAACTTGACGGGATATAGCGCAGCATCCATCTCAACAATTGTTGATTGTAATCATCATTGGAAAGGTCTGGGGCAGGTAGACTGTCTTTTTTATTTAGCTCCCTATTACTTTTTATCGCAGCCGGAACCTTGTGTTTATCAGCGTAATCCTTGAGAAGATTATAGAGACGCATGGGGCTGTAAAGCTTATTGTTTACTTCCTCAATCTCTACAATCTTGTTCCATCTGGTGTTAAAACTAGAAGGGACACGAAGCATTTTGCTCGCATCCCCCCTGACATTCCTATCAAGCTTCAATTCTCTATAGCAGAATATATCGAACAAGAGATAGGAAAGGTCTAGCCAGTCCTTTATTTTTATCGAAGAATCCAATACCCATACAGGTTGCAAACCGTTGCCACTATAAATGATATATGTAGGCTTCAGACCAAGAAAATTGGATATGGAATTAAAAGCGAACTTGGCTTCATCCAATGTATTATAATATTCATCGGGATTTTGCCCGTGGCAATCAATATCCAGAAACAGGCATTTTATAGTGTCAGCGTTGTTTTTTGTCTTGTGCAGCTCGTTTTTTGTATCCAGAGANAAAGTGGACGGGAGTAAAGTAACAGTCTTGTTTGTCATTTATAGCTTTGGTGATTATATCTTCAACATTCTGTCTGAAATCATCATCACCTATATTCACCCATTTTATACTATTGGATGTTTTGGATTTCCTTATAAAAAAGGCAATATTACCCTTATCCGGTATTATGTTAAATAATTCCCGCATGATAAAATCTTTTTTGTAGAAGTTTAAAAGTTATTTTTTAGTGACGTGTTGATAAATTATATTACCTTCATCATCATAATCAGTAAATGGGTCACGTTCAGCTTCTGTCAATAATTCATATATTGGGGAATCCTTGAAATTGACCGCATCCCTAATATGGTTCTGGATATAATTTTTAGACTCCTTATTGTATTCACCCGGTATATATAAAGAGTCCCAAGCTTCAATAGAAGGGTGATCCCAGATAAAACAACGTATCGGACGAGAAATCGGAGCGGCATAATTGCTATAATCCACAATTTCCACTTTACCATTCGGCGCAACATTCTTTCCTATTGGCAATTTTACATTCTTGATAAAATAGGAAATTCTTTTAGTTTCTTTATCTGTGTTGAATTCCAATTCCAATAAAAATATTTTATTGAGCATCTGGTATAGATGCTCATATTTCTCGTCTGGGTCCATAGACTTGGACAGCTTGAAAAGATTTGATTTTTCGTTGAATGAAAGAGTGATAACCTTTGACTTCAATGGCAATCTGTTTTCACCGTCACGCATTGACTCCAATTCATCTTTATCAAGAGAAGAAAGCTCGAAATCAAGTCTTAAAGTATTACGACGAATTGTCTGGTTATTATAAGTGCTTTCATGTATCCCTTCTTCAACATACCCAATCAACCGTCCTACATACATACCATTCGGGTCTGGAGTGAACATACTTACTGTTTGAGGAACATGAATATTGTTTGTGGATTTCTTGGCTGCTGCGGTAACGTATTTATCTACATCAAATTGAACCATTTCTACCTCTTGTGCTTAATGTTTGTCGTAATGAAAATATTTTTGTTCAGCCCATAATCAAGTGGCCCAGCCTCTTCATCAACCAATTCCGGTAAAAGCTCTTCTACCTTGCTGGTTACAACCTCTGATTTATACATTGTAATCAATTCCGGATTTCTCATTATGGAATTATTCAAGGCGGAACGGTCTTGGATAGAGTATCTGGTTTTGCTTTTCTGTATTATCTCGGCATTATCAAGTTTCATTATAACAGGTTTTTTACCTATTGAATCAGTAATATCGCTAATAAGTAAAGCTTTTTTCTGCTTGATAATATTCAACGCTTGCATATATCGTGTGTGAAGGCGTTGTTCTTCATCATCCAATGCCAGATATTCATCTGCCATAGAATTAAGTTTCGTAATCATTTTTTATACCTATAAATCAGACCCTATAAACGATAGATACAATTTTTTAAGATCGTTTTCAAACTTTTTTTTATTCTTTAGTGAATTGTATTGGCTAACTTCTTGAGAACACACGGCTAATTGATATATATTCATATCAAACTGTTGTGCCGGTCTATCTATTCTTCCATTAACCTGCGTGAATATTTCCGGTCTCATGGGAGGATCAAACCATATAATGGTTGAAGCCTGCTGGATATTTTTTCCGTGACTGATACGCAAGGGATTGGTAAGTAAAACCTTGATATCATCAATTTTTTTAAACTCCTCAACAAGATTGTCGGCAGCCTTAGCCGTGCAGTCCTGTAAGACAGTGCTTTTTATTTTAAAAGTTTCCAAAACTTTTGCAATGGAATCAATCGACCCGATAAAATTACTCAATACAATAACTTTAGATGGGCTTTCATTTATCAATTCCAGCATCTTGTTGATCTTGGCAGGTCGCTAGGGAAATGGGATATATATCTTTCTATCTTGTATCCAAGCTCTGGATCATAATCATCGCTTTTTTTATAGCCAATAAAAATACCGGAAGCTACCTGAAAAATCTTGTTTATAGTCGTTCTAGCCTTATTAAGCACATAAGCGCCCTGAAACTCTTCAATAGAGCTGCTTCTTATCTTTTCTATAAGCTCTATCTGTAACTGTGTCGGGCGCAATCTTATCGGAGGGTGAAGTGTTATGGATTTTCTTTTCTCACCTTTCCTGTCCACTTTTCCATAAAAGAAAGGATGCAGATATTGATTTATGATATCAATAGCTCCTCTTTTGGTTTATAGATAAATGTTGGGTAATTCGTTTTATCATTTTTCAATTTAATTTTGCATGTGGTCAAATCTCCCCAATAAGATTTGGTCATGAAATTGCCTTTTTGCTCATACGACTGTTTATCTAGAAAAGGCACATGCCTGCCAAACATGTCAACATTGTGCATCAGACTAATCAGAGCATACGCATCCAATGGAGAATTGGATACAGGCGAAGCGGTCAACGCATACAGATTGGTATGAGATTTCAACAGTTTCTTCACTGCTTTGTAGCGTTGGGAATTAGTGGAGGTNNCTAGATGGNCAAGAAAACTCGTCAATGACGATTAAATCAAAATCCACATTACTCAATAATTCCAAAGAATTATATACGGCTTCCATACTAATGATGGTTATTGTATCTGGTCTAGAAAGTATCTCTTCCCTTTTCTGTGCGCTTCTATGAGCAGCGATCTTGAAAAACAAATGCGGATAATATTTCACAAGATGTTGTTTCCACGGATCAACGACATTTGAAGAAGGACATATAATCAATATTTTTTTATACTTGCCAAGTTTCACCTGATAATCGATAGCCATCAATGCAGTAAGAGTTTTTCCCCCTGACATTTCAGTGAGCAACCCGCATCTTCTATACTTTGTGAGAAACACGGCACCTTTTATCTGATCTGGGTAGGGAACAATATTGAAGTTTTTATACAACCTGAAGAAATCATAATCACTGGGCATGAGAGAAGGACAATCTATGCCATAATCATTGACCAGATGAATATTGTCTGGTGTCTGATCCATAGTGAAATCTACCAAACCGTTTTCTTGGTTATGAATGACAAGACCTTCAATTTTCAAAGGATTTGTTAATACCCTATCCGTTCCCTGTAATCGGATTGTTCTAATCTCAGACATCAATATACAACCTAAATTATTCCTCTTTTATGCCATTAAGATACTCTTTTGACTTAAGTATTTCAACTATTTCTTTATCAGTCTTGTTGGACCAATCTTTCACACTATCTCTAAGTTTATCAAAAGTCCCATCTGCCGCCAATTCTGGAACAATAGGGCTTTTATCGACTATATTTTCCAAAATCTCTGTCACTTCATGAAGTTTTTTTATACATACAGCGACATTCATACTGGAACCATCACTATTCAATGACAGTTTTACCCCATTCAGCATGTGGGTAAGAGTGCTGAACGTTATTATATTGCTTGTAAGAGCGGTTATATACTGCCTGTTTATTTTCAGAAGTGTTTCTTTATCTTGGTTTTGCATTCTCGTTCTCTATCAATGGATCATAATGTGGTGAGAAAGGACATATCATACTGTTGCAATAATTGCACAAAGGCGATTTCTTCGATAGAAATGTTCCTGACCCAATACAGTCTTTAATCTCTTCAATATTAGCATATATTCTGTTTCGGATATCTTCCAGATTACCGGTATTGACAATATGATATCCATTTTCTGGAAAAGTCTTGTTCTGCTCGACATATACCAAAGAAGAATTGACAGATTTTATATTATACTGTCTGGCTTCCTCTGATTGCAAAAAAAGATACGACATTATATCCAATTGAAGATCATCTGGGTATGCTCCCTTTCCTGTCTTCCAGTCAAAATAGAACGCCTTGTCACCTTTAACGATAAAAAGGTCTCCGATGCCAACAAGACACGCATCCTTATCGAAAAAATCAAGAGCTTTCTCATTCCTGTCAATAGCCAATGGTAATTCGATGAACACTCCATCAGCATCTTTGATAAATTTTATAGACAAATATATATAGGGTCTCACCAATTCATAAAACGTCTCTTCATCATAAATGGCATTATCATCATGTTTGGATTTGATATCCCTGACATATCCTTTTCTGTATGGAGCCAAATACTCCTCAATGATTGCATGAACAGCGGTTCCCCGTTTCAGTGGTTCTGTAGGTTCCTCATATTTATATTTCTTGGCTATATATCTGGAATAGAAATTAAAAGGACATTTATTGAACATGGATATAGAAGAATAGGATAATCTCATAATATTTGTTTACCATTTTGTTTTATAAGGAACGTAATAAATTTTTCCCAGCAGGTTCATCTAAAAGAATGTGGAATATACCAGATATAACACGATCTATTACAACCACTAAATTGTTATCTGGATCATCCACTTTTATCTCATTCATCTCTTCCTGCGTGAATGGGCCCCCAATATCATCAATATAAAATCTTATATTTTTGGATTTTTTATATAAATTCATGAGATTATTATAAATAACAAATCTGTTATCATATAAGAATTTATTGTTGATTAATTCATCAAATAAGTTTTCAAATAAATAGTCTTCATTAAAATAAGTATAAATATTCCCTTTTTCAGAATAATAATATCCTTCTATATATTCTTCATTTTTAGGATCAAATACTATCCTAAATAATTTTGCACAAAACTTTCTAAAATCTCTATATGTTCTAAAATTCAAATCTTCCTTGTCAACCATCACTTCAAGTCTCCCAATGATGAACCAGTGGCATACTCAGCATCAATAGGAATATGATTAAGCCATTCCGGAGGGACTTTCATAATATTAACCAACGCTTCATTATTGTCTTCAAGATGTTCATCTTTCCTCACCAGATACGCCAATGAGTCATGGATTTGCAATACCGGATACTGATCCAAACTCTGCTGGATATTGATAGCGGCGTTCACGCATATATCATTGGCAACCGCCTGACATATATTCTCCGCAAGTTTCGACCCGTATATAATCGCTTCCATATTGGTATTTGGAACAGTGTATTTGAATACGTCCTTTTCTTTATCATCTTCAATGATAGTCGTGAGATGAACATTCTTGTAAGTCAGAAGCCTTCCTGATGGCAATTGTATCTTGTCTCCATTAACCTTTATACATCCATTGTAACCAAATGACCCATTGGATTTCTCCATCAATCTATGGATCGCCCATGTGCATTGCGACCAGAAATTGGATACACGGTTATATACATTCCTATATGTATAGACAATACGCTTGCATTCATCTTCACTCGTGTCCACTCCATCTTCCTGAAGCTTGTAGAAAAGCTTCAAGGCACCGGCACCATAATTGAGAGACAGCATACTTCTCTTGTAAATGGCTCGCTCTGGTGCGTCCTTTGTCCTATACACGCCATCGAGCTTCTCACCCCATGAGAGATAGCAATCCCTTGTCGGGTCACTAAACTCGTTTATAAGGGTGAAATCTCCTGAAAGACCCCCGATTGCACGAACCTCTATCTGTGAGAAGTCGGCTTCCGTAATATTGAAATCTTTTGGTGCCTTGATACTTCTGCGTAAAGCACATCTCTTCCCTTTCGGATTAAGCTTCGTGGGACGGCTTGGCAGGTTTTGTAGATTGATCTTACCAGACCCCGCATTTCTTCCTGTTCTCGCCCCAAATGCCAAGAGAGGGACAGGCAGTGTCGGTGTTTCACCATCTTTGGCTCTTGAGGCGATATCAAGAAGTTTCTCAAGCCGACTCTTTTCTATGGAAGAATTGAGCATCTCTCTTGTATGCAAGGCACATGAGACAAAAGGATCATCAGTGTCGCCCAATTCCACGATGAACGGATCAGTCTTTGCCACACATGGGGTCCTGTTCACCTTACCAGTCTTGATACTTGTGGAGGTCGCTAGATGGTC
>PEHZ01030229.1_pt1 | contig 10688 bp, 15 predicted proteins | sample 1430801 | NCBI WGS metagenome assembly PEHZ01 (sample SAMN07695258, study PRJNA407112) | Insect metagenome, whole genome shotgun sequencing project.
GACCATCTAGCGACCTCCACTGCAAGGGGGCCTGATTAGGTGGTGAGTGTTGTGCAGCCTGAGCTTCCTGGGTCTCGTGATTGGTGTGGGGAGACGCGTCGTTGGTGGCGTGTGTGGGGTGAGGATAGCCGTGCATCGTACGTGTCTGATGAGGAGTGGCTGTTTCTCATGGATGCTGCGGTGATTCATGATTGTGTGTGGCGTGAGGGTCGCGCGGATTTGGTGGCTTCGCTTCGTGCTCATGTGAAGGCTTTTATGGGTATGTTGGATCGGTATTCGGTTGATGTGGTGTCTGGTGGCCGTGGTGGGGGTTCTGCGGTGGCGATGATTGACCGGTATAGGAAGCGCAAGGGGGCCTGATTAGGTGTCTGGTGTTGTTGGGTCTCAGGTTCCTCGTCACCGGGTGGCTGCGGCGTATTCGGTGTCTGCTGGCGGTGATGCTGGGGAGTTGGGTCGTGCGTATGGGTTGACGCCTGATCCGTGGCAGCAGCAGGTGTTGGATGATTGGCTGGCTGTCGGTAGCAATGGCAGGCTTGCTTCGGGTGTGTGTGGGGTGTTTGTGCCTCGCCAGAATGGCAAGAATGCGATCCTTGAGGTTGTGGAGTTGTTTAAGGCGACTATTCAGGGTCGTCGTATTTTGCATACGGCTCACGAGTTGAAGTCGGCTCGTAAGGCGTTTATGCGGTTGAGGTCGTTTTTTGAGAATGAGCGGCAGTTTCCTGACTTGTATCGTATGGTGAAGTCGATTCGTGCAACGAATGGCCAGGAGGCTATTGTGTTGCATCACCCGGATTGTCCGACTTTTGAGAAGAAGTGTGGCTGCAGCGGTTGGGGTTCGGTTGAGTTTGTGGCCCGTTCTCGGGGTTCTGCTCGCGGGTTTACGGTTGATGATTTGGTGTGTGATGAGGCTCAGGAGTTGTCGGATGAGCAGTTGGAGGCTTTGCTTCCTACGGTAAGTGCTGCCCCGTCTGGTGATCCACAACAGATTTTTTTGGGGACTCCTCCGGGGCCTTTGGCTGATGGTTCTGTGGTGTTGCGTCTTCGAGGGCAGGCTTTGTCGGGTGGTAAAAGGATTGCGTGGACGGAGTTTTCGATTCCTGACGAGTCTGATCCGGATGATGTGTCACGCCAGTGGCGGAAGTTGGCGGGGGACACTAATCCGGCGTTGGGGCGGCGCCTGAATTTTGGGACTGTGTCTGATGAGCATGAGTCGATGTCTGCTGCCGGGTTTGCTCGGGAGCGGCTTGGCTGGTGGGATCGTGGCCAGTCTGCTACGTCTGTGATTCCTGCGGATAAGTGGGCTCAGTCTGCGGTGGATGAGGCGAGTCTGGTTGGCGGGAAAGTGTTTGGTGTCTCGTTTTCTCGTTCTGGGGATCGGGTTGCTTTGGCGGGTGCCGGCCGGACTGATGCTGGGGTTCATGTTGAGGTTATTGATGGGCTGTCGGGAACGATTGTTGATGGTGTGGGCCGGTTGGCTGACTGGTTGGCGGTTCGTTGGGGTGATACTGACCGGATTATGGTTGCCGGGTCTGGTGCGGTGTTGTTGCAGAAGGCGTTGACGGATCGTGGTATTCCGGGCCGTGGCGTGGTGGTTGCCGATACTGGCGTTTATGTGGAGGCTTGTCAGGCGTTTCTTGAGGGTGTGCGTTCGGGTGTGATTAGTCATCCTCGTGTTGATTCTCGCCGTGACATGTTGGATATTGCTGTGAGGTCGGCTGTGCAGAAGAAGAAAGGCTCTGCGTGGGGTTGGGGTTCCTCGTTTAAGGATGGTTCTGAGGTTCCTTTGGAGGCTGTGTCTTTGGCGTNTNTNGGNGCTNAANNTGTNCGANNGCTNGNCGNCGNGAGNGNNNTNGTAGGAAGCGGGTGTCTGTGGTATGAACTCGGATGAGTTGGCTCTGATTGAGGGCATGTACGATCGTATCCAAAGGTTGTCTTCGTGGCATTGTCGCATTGAGGGCTACTATGAGGGTTCTAGCCGGGTGCGTGATTTGGGGGTGGCTATTCCTCCGGAGTTGCAGCGTGTGCAAACGGTGGTGTCGTGGCCTGGGATAGCGGTGGATGCTTTGGAGGAGCGTCTGGATTGGCTTGGCTGGACTAATGGTGACGGCTACGGTCTGGATGGCGTGTATGCTGCGAATCGGCTTGCTACGGCGTCGTGTGATGTGCATTTGGATGCGCTGATTTTTGGGTTGTCGTTTGTGGCTGTTATTCCTAATGGTGATGGGTCGGTGTTGGTTCGTCCGCAGTCACCGAAGAATTGTACTGGCCGGTTTTCGGCTGATGGGTCTCGTCTGGATGCTGGCCTTGTGGTGCAGCAGACGTGTGATCCTGAGGTGGTTGAGGCGGAGCTTTTGCTTCCTGATGTGATTGTTCAGGTTGAGCGGCGTGGGTCNCGTGANTGGGTTGAGACGGGCCGTATACCGAATGTGTTGGGTGCGGTTCCGTTGGTGCCTGTTGTGAATCGTCGCCGTACTTCGAGGATTGATGGCCGTTCGGAGATCACTCGGTCGATTAGGGCTTACACGGATGAGGCTGTGCGCACACTGTTGGGGCAGTCTGTGAATCGTGACTTCTACGCGTATCCTCAGCGTTGGGTGACTGGCGTGAGCGCTGACGAGTTTTCGCAGCCTGGCTGGGTCCTGTCGATGGCTTCTGTGTGGGCTGTTGATAAGGATGATGACGGTGATACTCCGAATGTTGGGTCGTTTCCTGTCAATAGTCCTACACCGTATTCGGATCAGATGAGATTATTGGCGCAGCTGACTGCGGGTGAGGCGGCTGTTCCGGAACGCTATTTCGGGTTTATCACGTCTAACCCACCTAGTGGGGAGGCTTTGGCTGCCGAGGAATCTCGGCTTGTGAAGCGTGCTGAGCGGCGTCAAACATCGTTTGGTCAGGGCTGGTTGTCGGTTGGTTTCCTGGCTGCCAAGGCGTTGGACTCTCGTGTTGATGAGGCCGATTTTTTTGGTGATGTGGGTTTGCGTTGGCGTGATGCTTCGACNCCTACNCGGGCNGCTACGGCNGATGCTGTGACGAAGCTTGTGGGTGCCGGTATTTTGCCCGCGGATTCTCGTACGGTGTTNGAGATGTTGGGGCTTGATGATGTGCAGGTTGAGGCTGTGATGCGTCATCGTGCCGAATCTTCGGATCCGTTGGCTGCGCTTGCTGGGGCTATATCGCGTCAAACGAACGAGGTATGATAGGCGATGGCTTCGGGTGTTGCGTCGAGGTTGGCTGCTGGCGGGTATCAGCGTGAGGCGGTCAGGTTTGCGGGGAAGTATGCGGGTTATTATGCCGAGTTGGGTCGTTTGTGGCATTCCGGGAAGATGACAGATGCGCAGTATGTTCGTTTGTGTGTGGAGTTGGAGCGTGCCGGCCATGACGGTTCAGCATCGATGGCAGCCAAGTTCGTGCAAGATTTTCGCCGGTTGAATGGTGTCGATCCTGGTTTGATTGTGTATGACGAGTTTGATGCTGCTGCGGCTTTGGCTAGGTCGTTTTCGACTATGAAGATTATGAATAGTGACCCGGATAGGGCGAATGATACTATTGATGCTATGGCGGCGGGTGTTAATCGGGCTGTCATGAATGCTGGCCGTGACACGGTTGAGTGGTCTGCTGGTGCGCAGGGTAGGTCGTGGCGTCGGGTGACTGATGGTGATCCGTGCGCGTTTTGTGCCATGTTGGCTACGAGGTCGGATTATACGACTAAGGAAAGGGCACTTACTACTGGTCATACGCGGCGTCATAAGCGTGGTGGTAAGCGTCCGCTTGGTTCGAAGTATCATGATCATTGTGGTTGTACGGTGGTTGAGGTTGTTGGCCCTTGGGAGCCCAATAGGGCTGATGCCGAGTATCAGAGGACGTATGAGAAGGCCCGTGAGTGGGTTGATGATCACGGGTTGCAGCAGTCGCCTGGCAATATTTTGAAGGCTATGCGTACTGTTGGCGACATGAGATAATGGTTTCCGGTTGTGTGCCGCCGGTTATTGGTGCACAGGGTTGTCTCCCGCACGGGGGTCAACAATGTTGTGTTGTTTTCCGCAAGGAGTGTAGGATTAGGCTATGGCCGATCAGAGTGTTGAGGAACAGAATGTTGACAATGATGTTGTGGAGTCCGGAAAGGGTAACGGCATTGTTGATACAGTAAAAGACGATGGCGGGCAGGAGGTAGCCGACAATCAGTTGAAGAATGAAGGCGAGGGTAAATCGCCGGGGACTGATTGGAAGGCTGAGGCCCGTAAGTGGGAGTCTCGTGCTAAAAGTAATTTCGCCGAGTTGGAGAAGCTTCGTACATCGAGTGACGATTCTGGATCTACTATTGATGAGCTTCGCCGCAAGAATGAGGAACTCGAAGACAGGATCAACGGGTTTGTTCTTGAGGGTGTGAAGCGCGAGGTTGCTTCAGAGTATGGTTTGTCCAGTGATGCGATCGCTTTCTTGTCGGGTGGCGATAAGGAGTCGCTTGCCGAGTCTGCGAAAGCTTTGAAGGGTTTGATCGACCATAGTAGTGGTGGCGCGGGTGTGCGCCGTCTTGCGGGGAGTGCCCCCGTTGATGATGTTAAACGACGTGAGGGTGTCGCGTTTGTGGATGCTCTTGTCAATAATTCTAGGAGATGATTTGTGATGGCTGACGATTTTCTTTCTGCAGGGAAGCTTGAGCTTCCTGGTTCTATGATTGGTGCGGTTCGTGACCGTGCTATCGATTCTGGTGTTTTGGCGAAGCTTTCGCCGGAGCAGCCGACTATTTTTGGCCCTGTTAAGGGTGCTGTGTTTAGTGGTGTTCCTCGCGCTAAGATTGTTGGTGAGGGCGAGGTTAAGCCTTCCGCGTCTGTTGATGTTTCGGCGTTTACTGCGCAGCCGATCAAGGTTGTGACTCAGCAGCGTGTCTCGGACGAGTTTATGTGGGCTGATGCTGATTACCGTCTGGGTGTTTTGCAGGATCTGATTTCCCCGGCTCTTGGTGCTTCGATTGGTCGCGCCGTGGATCTGATTGCTTTCCATGGCATTGATCCAGCTACGGGTAAGACTGCTGCGGCTGTGCATACTTCGCTGGATAAGACGAAGNATNTTGTTGATGCCACGGATTCTGCTACGACCGATCTTGTTAAGGCTGTCGGTCTTATTGCTGGGGCTGGTTTGCAGGTTCCTAACGGGGTTGCTTTGGATCCGGCGTTCTCGTTTGCCTTGTCTACTGAGGTGTATCCGAAGGGGTCTCCGCTTGCCGGTCAGCCTATGTATCCTGCCGCCGGGTTTGCCGGTTTGGATAATTGGCGTGGCTTGAATGTTGGTGCTTCTTCGACTGTTTCTGGCGCCCCGGAGATGTCGCCTGCCTCTGGTGTTAAGGCTATTGTTGGTGATTTCTCTCGTGTTCATTGGGGTTTCCAGCGTAACTTCCCGATCGAGCTTATCGAGTATGGTGACCCGGATCAGACCGGGCGTGACCTGAAGGGCCATAATGAGGTTATGGTTCGTGCCGAGGCTGTGCTGTATGTGGCTATCGAGTCGCTTGATTCGTTTGCTGTTGTGAAGGAGAAGGCTGCCCCGAAGCCTAATCCGCCGGCCGAGAACTGATTCATTTGTTGCGGTGATGTGTCAATGTGCAGGGGGTGGTGTTGATGGGTATCATTTTGAAGCCTGAGGATATTGAGCCTTTCGCCGATATTCCTAGAGAGAAGCTTGAGGCGATGATTGCTGATGTGGAGGCTGTGGCTGTCAGTGTCGCCCCCTGTATCGCTAAACCGGATTTTAAATACAAGGATGCCGCTAAGGCTATTCTGCGCAGGGCTTTGTTGCGCTGGAATGATACCGGGGTTTCGGGTCAGGTGCAGTATGAGTCTGCGGGTCCTTTCGCTCAGACTACACGGTCTAATACTCCCACGAATTTGTTGTGGCCTTCTGAGATGCTGCGTTGAAGAAGTTGTGTGAGGGTGATGGTGGGGCTGGTAAAGCGTTCACTATTACACCGACCATGAGGAGTAGTGTGAATCATTCTGAGGTGNNNTCCACGGTGTGGGGTGAGGGTTGCTCGTGNGGGTCNAATATTAACGGCTACGCTGGNCCTTTGTGGGAGATATGATATGACCAGTTTTCCTTATGGTGAAACGGTTGTGATGCTTCAGCCGACTGTTCGTGTCGATNATCTTGGNGACANNGTNGANGATTGGNNNNANCCTGTNGANACNGTGTANCATAACGTGGCCATCTATGCTTCCGTTGTCGCAGGAGGATGAGGCNGCNGGNCGTGACTCTGACTATGAGCATTGGTCGATGCTTTTCAAGCAGNCTGTTGTGGGNGCTGATTATCGTTGCAGGTGGCGTATCCGGGGTGTTGTGTGGGAGGCTGACGGGTCTCCTATGGTGTGGCATCATCCGATGTACNGGTCCTGNNNTGCTGGCACGCAGATCAATGTGAAGCGTAAGAAGGGCTGATAGATTGTGGCTCAGGATGTGAATGTGAAGCTGAACTTGCCGGGTATTCGTGAGGTGTTGAAGTCTTCTGGGGTGCAGGCTATGTTGGCTGAGCGTGGCGAGCGTGTCAAGCGTGCAGCCTCGGCGAATGTGGGCGGTAACGCTTTCGATAAGGCCCAATACCGTAATGGTTTGTCGTCGGAGGTGCAGGTTCACCGTGTTGAGGCTGTCGCCAGGATTGGTACTACCTATAAGGGTGGTAAAAGGATTGAGGCGAAGCATGGCACGTTGGCCCGGTCGATTGGGGCTGCGTCGTGATCGTTTACGGTGATCCGCGTGTGTGGGCTAAACGTGTGCTCAAGGATGATGGCTGGCTGTCTGGGATACCGTGTACAGGGACGGTGCCTGACGATTTCGGCGGTGACCTGATCTGGTTGGCGTTGGATGGTGGCCCACAGTTGCATGTTCGTGAGCGTGTTTTTTTGCGCGTGAATGTGTTTTCTGATACGCCTGATCGGGCTATGTCTTTGGCGCGGCGTGTCGAGGCTGTGCTGGCTGATGGTGTGGACGGTGACCCTGTGGTGTACTGTAAACGGTCTACTGGTCCTGATTTGCTGGTTGATGGTGCACGTTTTGATGTGTATTCGCTGTTCGAGCTGATATGTAGGCCTGCGGAGTCTGAATAAGCTTATTGTTTTTGTTTTAATGTAATTGTTTGATATTTAATGGGGGTCGTGTGATGGCTGCAACATCGTAAAGCGTCTAATGTTCGTTCAGCGGTTACTGGCGACGTTTATATTGGTGACGCGCACGCGGGTGATACTATTGATGGTGTGAAGACGGTTCCTTCCGGGCTTACAGCTTTAGGATATTTGTCGGATGACGGGTTTAAGATTAAGCCNGAGCGTAAAACGGATGATTTGAAGGCTTGGCAGAATGCGGATGTTGTTCGCACTGTGGCTACAGAGTCGTCTATCGAGATTTCTTTCCAGCTGATCGAGTCTAAGAAGGAGGTTATCGAACTGTTTTGGCAGTCGAAGGTTACTGCCGGAGCCGATTCGGGTTCGTTCGATATTTCTCCGGGTGCCACGACGGGTGTTCATGCCTTGTTGATGGATATTATTGATGGTGATCAGGTTATTCGCTACTATTTCCCTGAGGTTGAGTTGATCGATCGTGACGAGATTAAGGGTAAGAATGGCGAGGTGTACGGGTATGGTGTGACGTTGAAGGCGTATCCTGCCCAGATTAATAAGAAGGGTGATGCGGTGTCTGGTCGGGGGTGGATGACGGCTTTAAAAGCTGATACTCCCCCGACTCCTCCTCCGGCCCCGAAGCCTCAGCCGGATCCTAATCCTCCGTCCGAGAACTGATACACGATTTTAGGGGATTGTTGATAGATGAGTGACACAGGTTACACATTAAAGATCGGTGACCGTAGCTGGGTGTTGGCGGATGCGGAGGAAACAGCGCAGGCTGTTCCTGCTCGCGTGTTTCGCCGGGCAGCTAAGATTGCCCAGTCGGGGGAGTCTGCGGATTTCGCCCAGGTTGAGGTGATGTTTTCTATGTTGGAGGCTGCCGCCCCGGCTGATGCTGTGGGGGCTTTGGAGGGGCTTCCTATGGTTCGTGTGGCCGAGATTTTCCGTGAGTGGATGGAATACAAGCCTGACGGTAAGGGTGCCTCACTGGGGGAATAGTTTGGCTCCACGGCCTGATTGATGATTATCGTGGGGCCATCGAATATGATTGGAGGACCCGGTTCGGTTGCTCGGTTTATGATGTTGGTGGCCCGATAATGTGTTGGGGTGAGGCTGTCCGGCTGGCTGGCGTGTTGTGTGGTGACACGTCTAGCCAGTTGGCGGCCCACCTGAATGGTTGGCAGCGCCCGTTTGAGTGGTGCGAGTGGGCGGTGTTGGATATGTTGGATCATTACAGGTCTGCTAATAGTGAGGGGCAGCCGGAGCCTGTGGCGAGGCCTACGGATGAGCGTAGGGCCCGGTTTACGTCTGGGCAGGTGGACGATATTTTGGCGCGTGTTCGTGCTGGTGGCGGGGTGTCTCGCGAGATTAATATTATGGGGTGAATAGTGTATGTCTGGTGAGATTGCTTCTGCATATGTGTCGTTGTATACGAAGATGCCTGGCCTTAAAAGTGATGTTGGTAAACAGCTTTCTGGGGTGATGCCTGCGGAGGGTCAGCGTTCGGGTAGCTTGTTTGCTAAGGGCATGAAGTTGGCGCTTGGTGGTGCCGCAATGGTGGGTGCCATCAATGTTGCTAAGAAGGGCCTCAAGTCGATTTATGATGTGACTATTGGTGGCGGTATTGCTAGGGCTATGGCTATTGATGAGGCTCAGGCTAAACTGACTGGTTTGGGTCATACGTCTTCTGACACGTCTTCGATTATGAATTCGGCTATTGAGGCTGTGACTGGTACGTCGTATGCGTTGGGTGATGCGGCTTCTACTGCGGCGGCGTTGTCTGCTTCTGGTGTGAAGTCTGGCGGGCAGATGACGGATGTGTTGAAGACTGTCGCCGATGTGTCTTATATTTCGGGTAAGTCGTTTCAGGATACGGGCGCTATTTTTACGTCTGTGATGGCTCGCGGTAAGTTGCAGGGCGATGACATGTTGCAGCTTACGATGGCGGGTGTTCCTGTGTTGTCTTTGCTTGCCAGGCAGACGGGTAAAACGTCGGCTGAGGTGTCGCAGATGGTGTCGAAGGGGCAGATTGATTTTGCCACGTTTGCGGCTGCGATGAAGCTTGGCATGGGTGGTGCTGCGCAGGCGTCTGGTAAGACGTTTGAGGGCGCTATGAAGAATGTTAAGGGNGCCCTGGGTTATCTTGGTGCTACGGCTATGGCGCCGTTTCTTAACGGGTTGCGGCAGATTTTTGTTGCGTTGAATCCGGTTATCAANTCTATCACNGATTCTGTGAAGCCGATGTTTGCTGCCGTCGATGCTGGTATTCAGCGTATGATGCCGTCTATTTTGGCGTGGATTAANCGTATGCCGGGCATGATCACGAGAATGAATGCACAGATGCGCGCCAAGGTNGAGCAGTTGAAGGGCATTTTTGCGAGAATGCATTTGCCGGTTCCTAAAGTGAATTTGGGTGCCATGTTTGCNGGNGGCACNGCNGTGTTTGGTNTTGTNGCTGCNGGTGTGGGGAAGCTTGTTGCAGGGTTTGCCCCGTTGGCGGTGTCGTTGAAGAATCTGTTGCCGTCGTTTGGTGCTTTGAAGGGTGCCGCTGGCGGGCTTGGTGGCGTGTTTCGTGCCCTGGGTGGCCCTGTTGGTATTGTGATCGGCTTGTTTGCTGCCATGTTTGCTACGAACGCCCAGTTCCGTGGCGCGGTGATGCAGCTTGTGGCTGTGGTTGGCCAGGCGTTGGGGCAGATTATGGCCGCTGTGCAGCCGCTGTTTGGTCTAATTGCGGGGCTGGTGGCACGGTTGGCGCCAGTGTTTGCCCAGATTATCGGTATGGTTGCCGGTTTGGCTGCCCAGTTGATGCCTGTGATTGGTATGCTTGTGGCCCGGCTGGTTCCTGTGATCACGCAGATTATTGGCATGGTGACACAGGTTGCGGCCATGTTGCTGCCTACGTTGATGCCGGTTATTCAGGCTGTTGTTGCTGTGATACGGCAGGTTGTTGGTGTTGTGTCGCAGCTGGTGCCGGTTTTGATGCCTGTGATTCAACAGATTTTGGGTGCGGTCATGTCTGTGCTGCCACCCATTATCGGTCTTATCNGTTCGTTGTGGANGTCGCTAGATGNTNGCGGCGGTTATGCGTGTGGTGGTTCAGGTTGTTGCGGTTGTGATACAGGTTGTGGCCCGTATTCTTGCTGTTGTGGCTCCGATGGTGGCGGCTGTGGTAGGGTTTGTTGCCCGTATTGTTGGTGCTGTCGTGTCTGCTGTGGCCCGTGTGATTGCTGCTGTTGCCCGTGTCATTGGATGGGTTGTGGCCCATTTTGTGTCGGGTTTGGCGCGTATGGGTTCGGTTATTCAGGCTGGCTGGAATCATATTAGAGCGTTTACGTCTGCGTTTATTAACGGTTTCAAGTCGGTGATTTCTGGCGGTGTGAACGCGGTTGTGGGGTTTTTTGCCCGGCTTGGTTCTTCGGTTGCCTCCCATGTGAGGTCTGGTTTTAACGCGGCTCGTGGTGCTGTTTCTTCTGCGATGAATGCTATCCGGAGTGTTGTGTCTTCGGTGGCGTCTGCTGTTGGCGGGTTTTTCAGTTCGATGGCGTCTAGGGTTCGTAGTGGTGCTGTACGCGTGGAGGT
>PEHZ01017738.1_pt1 | contig 10594 bp, 18 predicted proteins | sample 1430801 | NCBI WGS metagenome assembly PEHZ01 (sample SAMN07695258, study PRJNA407112) | Insect metagenome, whole genome shotgun sequencing project.
AGCCCTTGAGGGGGCTCGGTGCTAAGCGTTAAGGTCTTAAGGGCTTAGCGCTTAGCCTTGAAGCTTTAAAGTGTTTGGTAGACTGATGGATGTAAGGGTGAAAGCCGCGTCAGCGGATTTCGGCCTTGCGTCCAGCTGGCTACCTGTCCAGCCTATCATATGCCACCTGGGATGAGTCAAACTGGTGGATTTGGCTCTATAGGCGAGTTTGAGGGGTGTAAACGGGTGTTTTTGGTGGTAAAGGTCCAAAAATTAAACCTAAACTTTTCCTTAAATTTTCTTAGAGTCTTGTAACCTTTGAGGGCTGTTAAGGCTGAAACCCCTAGTCAGAACGGGTTTCACTCCCGGACAGCTCTCACACTGTACTCCTGTGTCCTTTCCGAACACGCTAGGCCCATCAGCACTGATGGGTGTTCCCTCAGGCTTTCGAGTACTCGTCGCTAGGGCTCCTCGTACTCTCAAGCCTTCCCTGATGGCGTGTACTCCTTTCAGGTCTGCGCCTGATCGGCTGTGCCTGTTCGTGCTGATGCCGAGCCCTTGAGGGGGCTCGGTGCTCAGTGCTAAAACCTTAAGGCTTGAAGGTGTGAAGGCTGATGCTCCCCCCTCTTCTTTTTACCGTGTCTTTCTTCCCTCTTAGTATCCCACACTGTCCACATAGTGTAGTCTTAGCTAACCAGGATAGGGGCTGATGATCTATGCTGAGATGGTTGATTGTGTATCAGGATCCTGGGGGCGTCTAGAATCGATCAGAATTTGCTGGGGGTATAAATACCTAGCCCCCACCCTGTAAGGCGCTCCTAGGCGCACCCCTGAAGCTTTAAACGGCATTTCTAGGCTACACCCTCCACGCTAGATCGGCAGAGTGGCCTTGGGGGTGCACACTAAGCCAGGAGGATGTGATACATCTCACACAGTATGAGGGTGTGGATTCTAGGCCCAGAAATGGCACCTCAACCCCCGTGATGAAAGCCAAGGTAGATCTGCCGGGTCATCTACCGAACCTGCTATCACCCAGACATACCCCTGAAACGCCCTAGAAGGGCCCTAAAATCAATCAGAAGGGCCAACCCTGCATAATCTTACCTCCAGAAGATTTCAGGCGCTGAGAGGGGCAATAAAGGCTTCAGTGACATCTGTCACACCCGACACACCCTCCATAAAACGCTCAATCCGAATGAGTGCAGCCTTGACTCCCGGTTGCAACCTACACACTCTAGAAACCACAACAACCAACCCAGACAGTTCAGAAAGGAACATCACCCATGGATGGCACACTCATCACACCATCCTTCACCAGCCTCTACGGGCAAACAGAAATCAATCCACTCCATCCCGCACACCTGGCAGGATGTGACATAGGTAACACCCACACGTCTATCATCTGCCGCCTATACCGTGCCAAAGTCGAAGAAGCCGTACGACTCATCCGGCCCCTGTGGACCATCACTCTTGACGGTGCAGTGTATGGGCCACGCAACTGGCAGCCACTCACCCCAGATGAGACTGAGGAACTCCATGACATGATCGACATGATCGACCTCGACGCTATCATCGCCGAATCCACACGATAAAACCATCAACACACCATCACCAGAAAAGGAATCATGATGCAGAAGATCGCCAACCACTTCACCCAGCTCTACACCCCCGCCAGCTACGACTGCCCCACACCCTTCGACCTGACACGCCTCGAAAACCTCCACTGCGACCACATGGATTTTGAGGGCCTCGCCGAAGCCTACCGGCAGAGCGTAGAGATTGAACTCCACAAGCTACGCCCCAACACATTCATCGCCTCCGATGGCACCGTGTTCAGCCACAACGAGTGGAAGCCACTCACCGGCGGTGAAGCCACACAACTCTACTGGAACGTGACCCGCATCAATGTTGGCCACCTCCTCACCCTGTGCGCCCGATAAACCCCTAGCCACACAAGGATCGCTCACAATCGTTGAGCGCAGTCTTGACATGAGGTCCAGTCACTGGAAGTATTGATCCTGTCAGCAACGAACAACACCCCGGAAAGGGGACAACAGTCATGAACAAGAAAAAAGGCTACACCATCGCCGGAATCACAGCCGCCATCATCGCCGCATGCTCTTTCCTCCCAGCGCCCAGACGACAACCCGCCACTCGCCTCACAACCCGCACCACAAGCCACCACAGCCAACACCGAATGGACCTCCAAGACTACCCAACAGCGCAAAGCCGAGAAAGCGGCACGGCAGGCAGCCGCCACCCGCTCCATACAAGCCGAACAGCGGAAAGCCCACAAGCAAGCCCAAGCAAGGGGTGAAGAAACCTCCACCGGACTCACCATGATCACCGCCGCACACACCTGCAACCGCAAAGCCGAACAACAGGCCGCAGCCCAAGGCGTCAACTGGAACGGCAACCCCGACATCGACCTCCAACTCCACAAAACCATCGGTAAAGACACCTTCTCCATCGTCTACGGCGCAACCGCGAAACAGCCCGGCGCATCCAAACTACCCGTCACCGTCCACTGCCTCGTCACCGGAACAGAAGACCACCCGCACGTCACCGACCTCAACATCAACCCGCAACAGTAACCCGCCAAGGAGCATCCCCGCTATGCCTCTCCTCTCCCACTACGCTGTCACCACCGGACTCGCCGACACGGCACACATTATTCACCACACCGGCGGCACACTACGCACAGCCACCGATATTGCCTCNCGTATCAACACCCTCAACCCAGACATTGATCTCGACCACCAAATCAACCAACTGTTATCTATCGAAACCGACCTGTACAACATTTATAAAACCATCAACACCATTCTTCAGGAGCAAGCATGAACACACCCAACAACAACATTGAGCTACACAGTTACGAAACGTTCTTCACCAGCCTCGCCTGGATCCAAGGCGCCATCATCACATGGATGTACGCAACCGGCACCCCACACAAGGCAGCCCTCGCCATTATTGCCGCATGCGCCCTCGCCACCCTACTAGGTGCATCAACCCTCACCTACCATCCCAGTGACACCAAATGATCACAACACCCATCCTTATCGCTGAAACCCTCGCCATCATTATTCTCGCCGTAGCACTCGCCCACAACAACAACCAGTAACCCACGCTTAAGGAGCACACACCCCATGGATGAGCCCACCCGCATGTACACCGACCCTGATACTGGTGCCCGAAAAGAACTCAAACAATGCAGGCTATCCCTCATCGACCCTACAGCCTTGCACGCCCTCGGCTCCGTGGCAGGCTACGGCGCCACCAAATACGGCGACAACAACTGGACCGGCGGCTATCCGTGGAGCCACAGTGTTGACGCCCTCTACAGGCACCTGTTATCATGGCAGCAAGGCAACAACCTCGATTATGAATCCGGGCTACCCCACCTGGCCCATGCTGCCTGGCACTGCCTCGCACTCCTCGCCTACCAGCAACACGATGCCGGGGTAGACACCCGCAACCCATGGAAAAAAAGCGACAAGTAATGCCTCTAGCACAATATCCGAAAACCATTGACCATCCAGGCCACATCTCCTACAGTTCACTCTCTCAGTGGGCCGAATGCGGAGAAAAATGGCGCCTATCCCACTGCTACCACGCCCAACACCACACCTGGTATGCCACCATCGCCGGAAGCGCCATACACCACATCACCGAACAATACGACCTACACCTGTACAATCCCGCCGAATATTCTGCGCTACCAGGCGAACTCTCCTCCTTTAAAAACATTTTCGACACCCAAGTCGCCCTCGCCGAATCGGAGGGTATGGAGATTAAACCCTCCGGCAGAATATGCAAAAACATGTGCGAGTCGGGCGGGCCACACAAGAAAGACTACAATTGGTGGATGGTTTACGGCCCCACCTTTGTGGACCGCTGGAAAACATGGAGGCGCAACCATCCCGAATATGCTATCGCTGTTATTGACGGCGAGCCGGGCATCGAATACCCGGTAGAAACTATCCTGAACGATGACACAAAAATAGTCGGATATATTGACCGCGTTTTCACCGACACCGACACCGGCGAAACCTTCATCCTCGACCTCAAAACCGGCCGTCTACCCGCCGACAGCATGCAGCTGCACACCTACCGGTACATGCTCAACCAACACGGCAACGATGTGACAAAAGGCATGTTTTGGACGCCGGCCACCAGCCGCAACGACGATAAATCCCCCGCACAGGGCACAGCAACCGAACTATATGACCTTGACAACAACACCTACCGGCATGTATCATCCATGTACCGTCAAGCAATGAAAGGAATCAGCGAAGGCATCTTCGTCCCACACGTCACAACACTCTGTAAAGGATGCCCCGTACAAGACGCCTGCTGGGCCGTCAACGGCAAAAACTCGTACAGATACCCGGTAGAAACCACCGTACAGCCACCCCAAACAGACAATAAAGAAAAGGAAAACAAGTGACAGAAGAGCACACCACAGACAATGATCGACTCACTCATCCACTCAAATATGGTGGAGACTATGCTGCACCATGGACCGTCATTAGGGGAGACACAGCAGAGCAGACAAAACAGGCCATCATCGACCTGCTAGGAGGATTGAAAGACGAAACCGTATCGAAAGACTGGGATCTTGCAACACTCGTAGCGAGCGCATCCATCATCCTCCAAGACCGATACAATCAGGCCACCAAAGACTACGTAAACAAAATCGCCAATCAGGAAAACGACATCATCATTGACCGGATCAACAAAGCCACCAGCAAAGCACAGCTAGCAGACCTTCTAAAACAGTACAAAAAGATCATCACCAGCAATAGCGACGTGTCAGAGGCTTTCCGCACTAAACGAAACAGCCTCACCCGATAAACCAATATAAGCCAACAATAACAGACACAACAGTAAAGGATAACACCATTATGGGACTCGCCAACTACCGCAACAGCAATAACAGCACCTTCTTCAATCCGTCCAAAAACCAGGACGCCACCGCCATCGCCTTCAAAGTGCACGACGTGGAACACAACACCGAAGGCTACGGTGGACAGGTTGCCGACCGCATCTACGCCGATGTCACCATCTTCCACACCCTCCAGGATCTCAACAACGGCACCCCAGAAACCATCCCCAACGCCATCATTGAGAAAGCCCGCGGCAACAACGACCGCCCACACTCCATGATCCGCGAACTCGAAGCATACCTTGGCGAGGAGCAAGCATTCAAACTCGCCACAGTGCGCACCAAAAACGGGTTCAACGCGGTCGTGCTCAAACCATTGGACGACGCCATCTATGATAAGGTTGCCGAATACGTAGACAAGCGCGATAATGGCCAGCTAGACGACACCACAGCCTCTACTGACATCGATATCGACTCCATCTGACCACCAATACACATCCAACAGACAGATAGATAAGGTCCCGATGCTCTCTCTACAACGATCCTTCGAGAGGGCCTCCCAAACAGCCGCCGAACTGCCCCGCATACCACAACTAGAACCCCTCTACCGCAACCTGGACATGCACATCCACAAAGGGGATTTGGTCATGATTGCGGGGCGCTCCGGCAGCCAAAAATCCGGGCTAGCAATGTTCATCACAGCAATGCTCAACCAGCCCGCCCTCTACATATCAGGGGACATGACACCCTGGGAGGCCTCCACACGAATCATCTCCCTCAACACCCAACACACCACCCAGCAAATACAACAAAACATCGACGACTACGGGCCAGAATACTATCGAGACAGCATCCACCACGGCGGACACATCACATTCTCATTCCAGTCGCCCATCACATGGATAGACATCACCATGGAATTGCAAGCCTACATGGAAATGTGGAACCACTTTCCCCCCATCATCGTCATCGACAACCTGATGGACATTCAAGACTGCGAATCCGACTACCAGGCCCAGCAAGAAGCCATGCAATGGATCACAGCATTGGGTAGGGATACTGGCTCCACCATCATCGTCACCCACCACGCAACAGACAAAACCGGCTCCGACATCGAACACCCGCCCGCCCGGCGAGAAATCAAAAACGGACTCTCCGAAAAACCACAACTCATCCTCGGAGTCTCATTGTATGGTGGCGAGGATAATGGCAACGAGCTCACGATACCGGCAGAGGCTCGCATCGCCGTGCTCAAACAGCGCACCGGCAAATCCAGCCCCGACGGCACCCGATACGAGCGGCTACGAGCCTACCCTGAATACACATTCTTCGGACCCCTCGTCGAAAAACAGCCATGGAACATGACCACAACACACAAAGGACTATGATGGCTTCACAGCAGGCACGCAACCGGCGGGCCGGAGCCGAATGGGAAACAAGACTCCTCCACCAGCTACGCAACACCGGTTACGACATCGAACGCCTCCACCTCAACGGTCAAGAGGACGAGGGAGACCTGATCCTCAAAACCGGCAACAAAACCTATGTGATCGAAGCTAAGGCGGGCCAACAGCATTTGGCCCAATTCGTGAAACAAGCCAGCCGGGAGGCACGCAACTACGAAACCCACCGCAACCGAGAAAGCCAGTCCACTATCGGACTCGTCGTCATGAAACAACGCAACAAGCCATGGAGCGAAGCCTATGTGGTATCAACCCTCAACGAGCTCCTCCCACACCTCTGACACCTGCCGCCTCCTCGACACCTACCAGATACGGTACAATCCGTCCCGAAACGAGCAACACATCCTCTGCCCGTTCCACGACGACCACCAGCCCTCCATGAGCATCAACCTCGACAAGGGCGTCTGGTACTGCCACACATGCGGTGTCGGAGGCGGACTCGCCAAGCTACAACAACGATTAGAAGAAGAAAACCCGAATGTACGACAGCATACGCCCATACAACATTGCGGAACGCCGCCGAATCCAGAAAGCCTCGGCCCTCTACGAAACCCATCTCGAAAACATACTCGACCTGCTCTCAGCAAGAGGCATCAGCGAAGAAACCGCCCGCTACCACCACCTTGGATACATCGACAATGACCCCATCCCAGGCCACGAAGACTACAACCAGTGCATCACCATCCCATACATGTACCCCGTTTGGGGCGGCCCAGCAGAGATACGAAAAATGCGTTTCCGCTGCTCACTCCCGCATGATTGCAAAACCCACAACCACCCCAAATATTTGACACCGGCAGGAGACACAGGCTCCATCTACAACATGGCCGCCATGGCCAACCCGGCAGCCGAAATGCACATTTGCGAAGGCGAATTCGACTCCATGATCCTCGAACAATGCGGATGGTCGGCCGTCGCCCTACCCGGCGCAACCTCGTGGCAAAACTTTTGGACCAAATTCTTCGAAGGCTACGACCACATCTACATATGGTCCGACCCAGACAAGGCGGGCCACCAGATGGCCCAAACCCTCCAGGCAGCACTCCCCCAAGCCATCCATGTGCCCCTCACCCTGGGGGATGTTACAGACACCTACCTTCAGGCCGGAAAAACAGGGTTGACACAAGCACTAGACACTGTGCTACAGTAAAACACGTCAACAACACGAAACTAGAAAGGTACACTAAAACATCATGGATCCCATCGACACGTGCCCCATCCCCAACCGGCGCAACACCAGCCAAGCTGCCAGGAGGCGTATTCGCCTCGCTATCTGTGCAGAAAAATGGGCCGACGGAGAAGACCCCACCTACATCATGCACACCTGGGGCACCACCTATGACGGGATGCGATCCATGATCCGCGCCAACCCCGACATTAAACTACCCGACGACATGGCCAAACGTTTACACAAAGTATGCCGGGAAGCCTACCCCAAAAACCAGCCCAACAGGCACCGAAGCGGATGGGACCAGTACGAGAAGGAATACTACACCCACGAAATCCTCTTCCTCGACCAATTCAACATCCCAGCCATAGAAATCCTAAACAGGCTAGACGTGTCATGGGCTATGTGGAAACAAATCATCACCGAAACCATCTCACCCGGCTACAAAACGAAACCTACAACGCCTGCAAATGGTACTATCTGAAACAGCAACACCCCGACTGGACCGACCAGCAAATCACACAGGCACGCCGCGCAAGCGAATCATCCTTTAATGATTTCATGCAAGACGACAGGCCCGCATTGTGAGCATCGCATTCAAACCCACCACCACAGACAAACACGCCATACACGGCATCATCGAAGCCGAATGGCTCAACGAAAACCAAGTACGAGACATGCCCGACACAGTACTGCAACACATCATCGAGTACTGCTGGCAGCGTTTCACCGACAACAACAGGTACGCTGTCGCAGCGCAATACTGGCGAGGCCAAAATCCACCCGACAGTGAACATCAGCGCATACTAGTCGGCTACTACAAAACCGCTAAACAAGCCATGAACGCGGCCAAACAATTCCACTGGAACACCCGGCTACAACAACAATGGAAAACATGGATACTCCCAGTCCACAACGGCACCGTATCAGAGCATTTCACCAACCAGAAAACACTCTTCGACACACAAACCAGCAACCAGGGTGACGCCGCACTGCCGGAGCATCTACAAAACGTCATGTGCGGCAAAACACTCAACCACACAGACGGAACCGTATCGTGGTGCACACGCAAACCAGGACACGACGGCGACTGCCGCACAGGATGGCAGCCCACCACACAACCGATAGGACATCATGGCAACCAAAACTGAAACCCTCATCCAACGATACGGCACCAAAGCTGCCGACGTGCTCGCCGACAAAGCCATCCCCGCCTCGTGGCTAGCAAAACAGCTCACCCAGGCAGGATACCCCATCTCCGCCACCGTTATTAAAGACTATCGCCGCAAACAAGCCAACACCACCCCGCAAGAAGAGGAAAACCAGTGATAGACAATATTGACCGGCTACTCACACAGCTAGCCAACCACGACAACGCCATCGACACCATCGACGACAATCTCGCCAATGGTACTGTACGCCGCACACGCATCTCCGAATGGACACTCCCCAACGGAGAAACAGGCCGATCCGGCCGGACCATCTAGCGACCTCCACCTGCAACGAACCCCTACCCTGTAGACGAACTCGTCGATAAACTAGCCGAATGGACACCCCCAAAACCAGCCGACAACACCAACACCAGTAGCAGCGATACGGCCTTCGTCATCGGGGCAGGCGACTTCCAAATCGGCAAAGGCATCCCCGGCGGAGAAACAGCACACTTCGCCGACGACTATTTACGCTCCCTCACAGCAGCCAAACACTACTGGCAACAGGCAGGCAAACCGCAACGAGTCCACATCGCATTCCTCGGCGACATGATCGAAGGATACGTGTCACAAGGAGGCAACAACGCCTGGCGCACCCAAACACCCCTGACTGAACAAATCAGGCTCACCCGCATGGCCATGATGCAACTCATCCACATGTTCGACCACTGCGCCAACGTCACCATCACATCCATCCCCGGCAACCACGGTGAAGCCGTGCGCTTCGGTAAAGGCGTCACCACCTACGACGACTCCTTCGATGTGGACTGCTGCCGCGCCATCGCAGAAGCCTACCAGCTCAACAACCAATATCCCAACCTTCACTTCCACTTCCCCAGCCGAGACGAAATGACCACCACCGTGGGCGTGGCCGGCACACAAATCCTGCACGCCCACGGACACCAATGGCGCACCGGCAAACAGTACGAATGGTGGCGCGGCCAAGAATTCCACAACGGCACCACATCCCACATCCTCATGGCCGGGCACCGGCACCACCTAGAAATCTCCGAGCAAGGACAACGCACCTTCATCCAATGCCCATCCATGGAAGGAGAATCCGTCTGGTACCGGCACCGCACAGGCACCACCGGCCACCCCGGACTCGTGTGCTACACTATCAACAACAAAACACCAAACAACTACAAGATAGCGAGATGAAATAGTGCCATGAGCAGACGACCAACAAAAGCAGACCTGGCCACCACCGCATCGTGGGGATGGGCCACAGACCATCATCTTCGCACACTCAACCGGGCATGCACCAAAGTAGCCACACACTACCCCGCAATCAGTGCAGACGACCTGTACCAAGACTCCCTACTATATATTGCGGTGCGGGAACAATACCACAACCTAGACAACAAACACTATACCAAAATGTGCTACAGGGTAGCCAAACGGCTAGCCAACAAAACAATACAACACCTAGACCAACCGAAACCTTTATCCGATATTATTCATCTAGCCGACAACCAAACCAGCATTTAAAAGGAGAACCCCACAATGGTCACCACCATCCTCGACGACGGAACCCAAACCACCAGGCTACAAACAGTAGGCTCCACCACCACAGCAATCATCACCAACACCGAAACACCCGAAACCATCACCGCCAAATACACCATCAGCAAAGACGGCACAGCCACCTACAGCATCAGCGGAAACACCTATTTGGGAGACCACCAACACATTATCAAACTCATGTACGACTACTGCCACTGCGTCGGACGATTCGACACCACCCACACCAGCAACCCAGACAACCTCGACAACCTATTCAGGGGATGACACATGAACCGAACCTACACCACCGCCGACATCATTCAAGCCGCGCAATGGATCTGGAACGGCGGACCATGGAAAGTGGAGGTCGCTAGATGGT
>PEHZ01033172.1_pt1 | contig 10201 bp, 22 predicted proteins | sample 1430801 | NCBI WGS metagenome assembly PEHZ01 (sample SAMN07695258, study PRJNA407112) | Insect metagenome, whole genome shotgun sequencing project.
TTTTTTTTTTACTATTATGGTTAAAACTATACTAAAATTAGGACGCATTACCACTAGTTGATAATACGCGAGTAACACCTAACCTAGAGTACCACTTTAATCGTAATTAAAACTACTCTACTATGGAGCTGAGTCTTTAGAGGCAACTCAACCTTCCCCATATATAAGCTAAAGATGATGGTCTAATCCACTCTGTCTTTAGACTCTTATATATAGGTTTACTCCTCTTAGTAGATTTAAAACGAAGGTCTTGGGGGGTGGTACTTCCCTCATTCCAATAACCTAAAATAAAATTAAAATTAATGAGTATTTAAAATTTAATATTACGCGCTAGCGTAACATCTAACATCCATTTCTTCCCATGTGATAAGGTCCTCATAAATACCCAATTTGTCAAAAGCCATTTTAATGGTATTTCTGACATAATTAAAATATTCAGGACCCCACCCAAATGCTAACTCTAACGCTTGTTTAGCATTTTCTATGGTTGCTGTACGACGACCTAATCCGCGAGCATGAGTCCAATTCGTCGTTCCTTCTACCGAGACCTTGTCCAGGTTAGCTAGAAACACAGGTCTAGTTGGATGTTTTAAGAACCCATGTTTTTAAGAAAGTAGCAGTCTGTAACGTCCGCCACTTTACAGTATTTCCTGATTTATCCTGATCCGCGTAAATTCCATCTTATATTGTGAAAAGAATTTTCCTATCGTCACGGCATTAAATTTATCAATCATGTTATCGCTAACATTCATGATAAGATCGTCGCCATAACAGACAAGAACAACATTTTGAGAGAACTCGGACAAAGGCAAATCAGTAATACCTAACCAAGCTAACCTAATTAACCAAACAATTTGAAATTGTATTCAATATGTCCGTTATTGGAGAACCTGATGGAATTCCGCAAGGTACTCGGTACACCAAGTCGCGACATAGATGACTAGGCGCTAAGATCTCTTGCGCCATGGTCCACATTACTCGCTTCATTTCGTCTTTATTATCTTCTTCGGTGTAATGCAATACCCAGTCGATAATAATTTCGAACGCTGAAGCTGCAACATCGGAATCTAACCCAGGACCAAAATTCTTATAATCTCCTGTCACGATGTGAGTGCCATACTTAGACAACCTTGTTGCCAAATTTGTCCACTCTAAGCTGTTAACATCAATACCAATACCATGCTCAGCATTAAGTCGTGCAGCTCGATAGGATGCCATAAAGTCTAAGTAAATACTGTCGGAAACGGTTATGGTAAACTGTCCGGACTTATACTAAATATTCTAGTCTTACCAGGTATTCTACATTTTTCAACAGGCAAACAAGTATCTTTCAAACACGTGAATATAGTGTGAGGTTTTATTCCCTTTTTCCTCATTAACTGTGTCGTTGATAATTGAATCTCAAGTTCGGGACGCATTCCACGCAGGAGATAACATCCCGAGTCTTTGTAGCTCAATGTCAAACAACCATCGCTTACCTGATGTTCCAGGTGGCTTTAATGAAGACAAAGGAAAACCAGCACTAGTATTCCAAGATATCGAATCAAACCCATCTAATCCAGGACACCACATACAGCATCTTGCAAAACTTCTAATCTTGCAACCATTTATTGGTTTAACTACTGAAATTAATTTTTCTTTCAAATGATTTGTCGCTAATTCCAGATGTTTCCTATTAAACGGTGAACAAGGCATGCCATGCTTTTCACACCCTAACTTCAAAGGATCATGCGGCGCTATTCTTGGATCACGTGATGACATCGGATTTGGTTCAGTCCTTACATCAAATGTTCCATGGATAAGCGTCTTTTTAATCCCAGTAGAAGGGCTTTGAGCATGAGCTAGCTTTGCATCCACTCTACCAATCGGGTATAAATCGGTATCTAAACCAATATCAGATTCATCTAATTCACGCAACGGAAGTTCATACACACGATCATACGGCTCTCTTTCACTCTCGATTGCTTTACCGGTGAACATTTCATGTACAAGTGGTTCAGCGACTCCAAAGCCATGCAATCCTTCAGTACCAGCAACATGGATACCTATAATTGGCCGTTGTAAATTCCGGAGACAATAATATCGAACCACAAACACCATCGCCGCAGTATGGATAGGTATATACTCCTTGAAGTATAACCTCATACAAACCATCAGCGTTAATACTTATTGGAGTTTTATTATTATTCTCGAAAGCCAATAGCTGAGTATGGTCGCCAGTTACTAACACTCCATCATTCTGAGCACGTATATGCTCATTATGTGACGCTATAAATTTAATAATGCTCTTACACTCAGGAATACGATTAGGCATAGCACAAGCACGATATTACTATCACAAACGACTCCTCTCCCGCAAGACCACCATAATACAATCTAGGTAAATTCAACAAATCAATTTCAATACCAGAAATATCACCAGACATTCTAGTCTCTTGATTATGAATATACTTAAAATAGTACTTGGTTCCCTCAGGAAAGGCGGCAGTTGACTCAATATAATGCCTCAACATTAAACATTGCCTATTATGAAGCATAAGACACCTAAAATTAATATCTCGCCACTTACTACCAGGCACTTTTGGGAAAACAACACCAATTATAAACCATGTTCTGTAGAATTTTATTCACGGCAGCGTCTACTTGTTGTGTTGATCCCTGAGGCTTAGTAGTAACTGGCAATCTATGGATTCTAGGTGCCTTTACTGTTACTGCTTCACTATATTTCAATCCTTGAGGTGATGCCAGTCCGGTGGACCAAAAAATCAGAGCTACAATGCCTATTCACATAATGATCAGGCTAATTCCTCAGAAGTTGGTTTCGGATTTCTCATTTCATACGCAGTTTATACCAATTATACCTAGCAAGCTCAACACATACGCAACTTGCGGCCACCACTTGAAAGAAAATCACGAATCATTTTCACGGGACGAGTTAAATACTTATCGATGATCGCTTGCAACCATACTTTCACTTTACCAAATTTGGAATCTAATGATATTTTCATCCACACAATTCATAAAGTACTTCAGCATACCCTTCTTGGTACCATTATATATTAGGCGCCAAGTTTGGGTTCTCAAATAACCATGCTTTATGGAAAAGATAATTGAAATATTTTGAATGTAACATACATACTTCACCACAAGGAACAGATAAATTAATCAATTTCGATTGAACAGTCACATCCTTCTTTCGACAATTTTCGGACATCAATAAGTGTCTTTTTTCTCTTTCTGACACCAGAACAATTTCTTGTCATCAACATAATGTCAGTCAACGGAGCATACCAATGTTGACATTTAGCACACTCTGTGGTATCATACTTTTGATGTAACATGCTAATCGTTTTATATAACTTGACGTCATCCGTAGAAAGCCGAGTTGAAGATGAACGTTCATGCACATACGCGCTTAACACACGCAAATTATCAGTCCACACAAGATCAAAGTCAGCAGTATGTTCACGACGCTTACTACACCACGTAGCTATATATTTCCTTCTTGTTTTCCAGTTATATAACCTTCATCCACAAGACGTTCTAGAGCCTGTGATGTGAATTCAGTGTCGCCCATAAGTTCTTCATCTATGGTTGGCCCTTCGTCATCAGGATTTCTTGGAGCTTGAGGCTCTGCATATTGACATTCTACTGATGAACGCCGAACCTTGTTCATGCGCTTCAATCTCTGCATTCATTCCAGCTGCATACGAACTCATAACCTCATAAGCATGATCCATCTCAGGTTTAGCAATACCCACATTGAACAGTCCAATGTGGCAGTTTTTCGGTTATGGAAATAGTTGGTAAAGCTTTCTTAACTGACGCAACTAATTTCCGCACCTAAGCGATGTAAATCTGACCATAGTGTACGCTCCTTAAATGCCTTCATTTCCTCCACTAAGCGCTGAATTAACTTCAACATACTTATTGAGGATATTATCACCTTCCAATGGTTCATCCATACGTAACATTTGCATTTCATCTACACGCATCTTAAACGATTCATTCGCCTTACGACGGTTAGCCATATACACAGGAGTTATCCATTCAAGAAATTCATTATACGTCATCCATTCAGACCATGTGGTCTCGGAATTACATACATCATGTGCATACCTAAATTTGATATGATGGAAATCTTTCAACATCTTAGGACTACATTCAGCAATAGGAATATCATTCTCACAATGCTTGCATCCTCGCTTCTTCTCTTCACTCGCTTTACATTCAATCAAAACATTTCTACGCCGATAAATAGCTTCCATAGCAATACGATCAAACCTCGGGAAAGGCTTATTCGTATTGTATATGAATATTTCCGGGTTATATCGCCATTTTCTTACCTTCTAAATCAGCTTTAGGAGGAGAAAGCACGATAGGGGAATGAACCTGGAAAAGCATGTTCAACTGCTTATCGAGCGTAGTAGATGTTTCAACACTCCACATATCGTCAACGCACAAAAACAGGCTGAAAATCACACTGATCCCAATAATCAGATAATGGATTAACAACACATTTTATGCCTGTAGTCACAGGAGTACGACTCGCACGTAAGAGCTCGCTGCATAAAGAATCGGTCAAATATGATTTTCCAATTCCAGATGCACCACACATGCATATCGTAAAACATTCACGCCTTATATATGGATTCGATCCCATTTCCATAAGATCAGTCTTCAATTTTGAAATTTGATCAATACACACGTGTAAACACACTCAAATTTCGTGATTGATTCATTTCAGCAGTTAAATCATGTAGCAAAATTTGTCCATATGAATGTGCCGCAAACACTCTCTCGATATACTCTTGATCATGCGCTCGACGCATTCTAAATTTGGGATCATCCAAATACAGACAATTCCTTCACCCATGCTTTCAAGATCTCAGGCTAGTCATTCACAGCTTTCAACAAACGCGCTGCAGGATTACTCTGAGACAAAATACATAACCCCACATTTTCTTCAACACTTCAAATGTATTCTTGAAAAATACAAATCTGATTACTACCTCTACAATTATTACTAAAATCTACAGTAGCTAATTTTACCCAATCTTTAAATTGTTTCGGTTTTTGAGCAGCCACATTAAGCATATTACACACACCATTATAAATAATGGATACCCAAGCACTTGCCCTCCTCCGGCTTCAGCATTGGGAGCTTCTGGAACGGCAGATATAACAGTACTTGAACTGGCGGATTCCTGGGGTTGCGTCGCCAAGTGATATTTCTCAAGTAACCGCTTGACTACAGTAATAACTGAATGCATCATTTCGCGTCCAAATTAATCCTAAAGTCACAAAAATCGAAACAATCGCCCAAGCTACTGTCTTCAAACTAGTACCTATAATAGCATGCACTAACTGAGACACCAGTGAGAAGACATTAGCTTGAACCTCCGGTTGTTGAAGATCCGGTATGGCCTGGCTAAGTTCTCCAATAACATCTTGGACAACCATACCCATATCTTCACGCATCTTTGCTGCCTGAGCTTCTCTAAGTTACGGCTGTTTGATGGAAGAAGTTTTTAATCTTCGCAATAGGGGCCCTCAGGCACGGCCCTACTACTGTGCAGGAAGCTGATCTAGGATCATCATCGGTTGATATCCAACCCACTGAGAAAATTGCATACCATCTCCAATACTATAATAAATAGTAACAGGTTTGTTGACAATAGATGCAATATCATCACTTGTAGCTTGAAAACCAACCGATATTTCTCCTAAAGATACTGCATAACTAGATGCAGCGCTAGACGCATTAAACGCCTGCAAATAATTATAACAAGTAGCATTATAAAATGGAACTTCCAATTCTATAACATTATTTACACGCGTGATTTGAATGTGACTAGCATAACCATGATTATACACCCCTTGACCAGTAGACACAGCATCGCAATTTACAATCTTAGCCGCGGACCATCCTTCCAGTCTACGATCCGGTCGATTGTTGTACCCAAATGTTGCTATTAACATTACTTGGAAAAACAATCTTATAACGCAAATCTCCTCTATAAAATCTATATCCAGATGCAATTAATGGTATAATACCATCACGACATCTATTAAAGATTTCATGTGGAGAGCCAGCAGAACCAATGTCTAACGCTAACCCTTGTGGTAAACAAGGGAAGGTAAACATACAATGATCAATATCCTTATCCGTAGTAACGGACAATAATAATTGACCATATAATTGATATCGCCGCATTAACGTTTTAAGGTCATTAAAAGCTTCTCAAAGAAGGCGCGACCAAATCCACTCGACTGTAAAAGTAGTGGTCGTATCCAAGACTTAGTATTACGAGGACTCCTCTCCTTCTGGAATAGCCTCAATAAATTCAAAATCTTGCATATGCGCACGCTGTGTTGACAATGGTGCACGCATGACTTCCCATACCGGATTTCCATTTACTTACCTTACCAGGTCCTTGTTGATTAGCAGGAACAAATAATTGTTTGCCCTTCTATCAGTTAATGATCCACCACCATATAAGTGTTGTGCAAGCTGGCGAGCTCGTTCAGCATTATACGTAGGTATACCAATATTATAGCCATGACCAGAAGGCCAAACAACCATCGTACGCCAAGGTTGAGTTCCTACAGCAGCTTGCTTTCCATCCTTAATTCGTAAGAAAGCTAGCTCACCTCTTGGTACTGAAATTGTCGGCCACTGAGCAATTTGATCAAGAAGCAGATCCCCACCTAAAAACAAGAGAATTACTATTATTGAAGCTATGCCACACTCCAAGCATAATATGGGTGCATAAACCTGTCTTAGCCCTGTATTCTTCGTCATTACGTAAAATAAAGTCTGTGTTCCAATTCAAACCTAAACTAAGGTTGGACTGGAACACAAACTTCAAATGAACTACCGCCCCGTACGTACACATTGATATCAATAGTATCTGAAACAGCTTCCATAGGTATCAACGGAACCTGCACATACATAAATAATGTACTAGGAGCGTCAGTTGACGAGGGTAAATAATTGCCACCATATTTACGCACCCACCATGGTCTATATGAAACATAAGGCACCTCAAAAGTGAAGCTATTACTTTCCTGTAAATCAAATACTAACATAACTCGATGACTTCAATTTCATATAGTCCATTTGAAGTTGCAAAGATGGCTGTCAAACCGGGCACATAACCTACAATTAACCTACCAGTATGAAATTGGGATGCTATAATATCAAACCTATATTCTAATGAACCACGCCATTGCATAAACATACTTAGATACTACACCCACGGGTGCGAACCAATACAAAGATATTGGATTCGTACCTTCAATTCTTTGCTCCACAAATGGATCAGCATCTAATTGGTAACAAAAGTGATCCTTTAGCATGAATCTTTCTTCCATTGTACCCGTCTAATTAGTCCATATCGAGATGCAATGGAAGATACAGTCATATCTTCATCAGGAGCACAACCTACAGGATGTTGTGTCGTACCGGCTGCATCCAAACGTAATGCATGTAATGGTTCAACTAAATTAGTACCTAAAGCTAAGCTGTGCATACCAGTCGGGACAAAGTGACGAGGAGATTGTTGGATAAGAAGGATTATCCATATTATTACCACCAATCGTGTTATTCAACAATCCCTCTGCTAAATTTAATACGATCCATCTCAGGTTTTGCCCTGATTTGGCTCGCATAAAACTTACCAGAAGAAGTCCCTGTAAACTCGCTGTTATTTAATTTAATAAACACGACAACATTACAGGTAGTTGGACCAGTAGCACTCATCCGTAAGGGAGCAATTACACGAATATTCAAAGCACCCATGTCTAAAATGCCAGTAGTCCAATCTGGCACAATTCTTGTTGGTAAAAATGGATAAACATGCTTATATGGAATAACTAACTTTGCTTCATTACTTGCTGACGCACTAATCAAAGCATGATCCATTTGTGAAAAATCCATAAACGCTTCTCTTAGACGATATATTCAAATTCTCATGATCCGAATAATACCAGTAGCTTGTAATTGACCAACTTGGAATTTATTTGAATTAATTTGAACTCTAACTTCCATATCGCCTCGCCAATATGCGTGTACCTTAAATGGGATAGTATTAGGCACATCAACATATAGCATCAGAATTAGCCTCTATACTAGATAACAAAGCACGAGGCAAAATTAAACGTGCTAACTCCTTATCAAATGGATCATCCTTCGACCAAACAAATTCAGCAATCTGATACCATCGAGATGTAATTGTGGCGTAATCATCTACTACATCATTACTAGTCCATCTACTCCATTTTACGCTCACCGGCGCTGGAATGATGTACTAGGATCTCGCTGAGTTGTTAAAACAACATTACTATCCTTTTCTAATTCAACTTCACCCTCGCCATCAGGTCCTGGATTAGGGTTATCCATTTCTGGTTTTGCCTGCACCGGATTCGATAGTTGTAACAGATTAGTGACACACTCTAACTCATAATCGCGCTGTGTTTTTGACGTCTCAACATCTAATCTGTTTTCTTAATCTATATAAGTGCAAATCATAAATAACTTTCTTAAGCTTAAATAATAGCATAGGGGATCTAGAACACATAGGACGAACAACTTTTTCACGAACGAAGCGAGTTGCAACACGCTTCACTTTCTTGCAAACGCGTGTATATTTAGGTTTCTTAAATATACATTCGGCCTGCTTCTTGACCGACCTCGACCTTGAGAGATTCCAGTGGAGCAAACCTTTCGAAACTGATATAGGAGAGTGCTCTTTGATAGGCCGACGCATACAACGTTCGGCGATCGAATAAATAGTATATAAATTATTTAATTGTTCCATTAGGAACTCATTATCGCGCGCGTCCTCCTGTTCCCATGTCGCCTGGTCATAGACNCTNNCGTCAAGAACGTTACGAATACGTTCTTGCTCCAGCGCCAAACGTTTNATNACNCGGCGCCGCCTAGCTTCATCAACTTCCCATGTACGAGGTGCATNGGCGACAGACGGAGCTTGGGCGACGGCAGNGTAAGANAGAGTTCCNCAACTAAAGGCCATTTTTAATAATTAATTATATATATTTACCTTCAAAATCAAAATTAAATTGAAAATATAGNAANAATAAAATCGAATCTAGCGTATATAATAAAAATAGCAATGTAATATATTTCGCAATAATGAAAAGTAGCAAATATAAAATAGCAAATAAAAACAGCAAGATAAATCAGCAATAAAGACAGCATTAAAATAAAATATGATGTCTTTCCATCCCGCCATCGTCTGGGCTATGAGACATTAACGGGTGCCCTGCGAACGTAACGTACCGGTAGCACAGATTATACTGTATTAAAAGGATTCTTGCTAAAGGAATTCCCGATACAGTCGTACATATAAAAACACATACAAAACTTTCACACTTTCGCCTCGTACAATACCTGAGAGACTGAGGGGTCCCAGCTCTATCGCAGAAATTTACTACTAACGCATTCATAATACAATCTGACATGCTAATTTAGAAGTTTCAGTCGCACCGCAGCGCCGAATCACCTCTAAACTAGAATACCATCTAATTTAATCCATGATTGCTAGTCACTTCATAAATAATGGTTTCCGACAAATTCTATCATTACAATAGATGGTCGGTGACAGTGATTGTACTATTGCACTACGCATTCGAAACTCTACTCGATACTGCAGTGGTCTATTATCACATCAAACTGAAAAAGGATGATAATAGTTACGGACTACTAATATTACTAATTAAGTATAATATTCTTATAAATACATTCAACTTCGATTGATAAACCATAATGGACTTCTACGAGCGGTCACATGGCAATCTACTCTATAAAACACCATATCGAAATAATAAAAACAATATTTTTGTATTTTATAAAGATTTTTTTTTTTTCTTTCGATATTGTCNTTCTATAACATTCATACTAAAGGTACATTCATACATAAGTGTACTACTAACACAAAACCTTGAACCACAAACGACTATAAATACAGACACTAAGTGCACATATTCATAATCCAAAATAGTAAACTCCAACTTGCAAAGTAACATAGTTACAACTACAAGCATGCGCTTCATGCTACGCAAGTCATTATAAAAATGATCAATACGTAGTGAGCCACTATAATGTTTGTTCATGGCTACTATCTAAAATTGTTAGTTGCACATATTCATAATCCAAGGCATAAATCGCCTCCCATAG
>PEHZ01009400.1_pt1 | contig 9983 bp, 7 predicted proteins | sample 1430801 | NCBI WGS metagenome assembly PEHZ01 (sample SAMN07695258, study PRJNA407112) | Insect metagenome, whole genome shotgun sequencing project.
TCATCCCGTTTCAGCTTGGTAGGAACGATGAATCCCGAAGAAGGCCAGCTACGTCCACAATTGCTGGATCGGTTCGGACTGTGCGTTACGGTCCAGGGAGAGACCGATCCCGAGGTACGGATGGAGATCGTACAACGTCGACTATCATTCGAAGACGATCCGGATGGATTTATTACAGAATGGTCCTCGCATAGCAGACGATTAGCCGAACGCATCGAAAATGCCATGACCCTAGTCCAATCCGTCGAGATTCCGAAAAATATTCTTTCCACAGCGGTACAGATCTGTCTGGATTCCAACATCGACGGCCATCGAGGCGACATCACCATCATTCACGCCGCAAGAGCCTTAGCAGCGTGGGCGGGACGAGACCGAATTATTCAGGACGATCTCGAAAAAGTCGCCCCCCTGGTCCTCAATCATCGGTTACAATATGCGTCGGGCGTCGCGCGGGCTCCACGCGGATAGACAAGATCAAGTAACAGGACCCCATCAAACACAAAGACCTCGGAGATACAACTAGACGGCACGGAAGGCTCCGGTTTCTTGGGGGTCTGGTGAGTCGGGGCTTGGGTCCCTAACGATATCGGTCCTGCCTGGCTTTTCCAGCATACGTGATAGCCCCCTCAACAACGCCCTACGGGCTAATGGAGTGGAGCCCAACGCGATCACAGCCGAACACTCAGTGATCTTGCTGCGACTGGAGGTCTATAACGGCAGTCACGATTCCTGTCGAGGCGGCCACGGCATGTGACCTGGTCAGTGCTTAATGCTCGATTCTAGCCACATGTGACACTGCGAGTCGAAAACGCCGTCAGCTACCAGAACTACTACGCGGCACTAACCACATACGCAACAACAAATAGGTGGGGCCAAATGACCCCCACCTATCACCGTCGTCAGCACATGCTGATCAACAAATAATCATCACACACCAGTATTAGGCAGTGACCCACTGCTACCGGATATGATCTGACCCATCTTAGCATCAACCAGGACATCGTGACATTCCCGCTTCGTCGGAGACGCAGCGCTCTTTTTCACCAGAGAAGCAGAATTTTGCTTCGCAGCGGACGCGGAATCCGATTTGTCCCCCAACGAAACAGAGAAGTTATCCATTGAATGGCCCTTCTTATAGAAACCATTCCACACCTGTACGCCGTTCCCAGTCAAAACAACAGACGTCGCAGTAAAACCAGACCCGGATGGAACAACGGAAACATTCGCAAAGTCAACCCTACCTTTAAAGGGTGCCATTCCTCCAGCATTCAAGGTAAGCTTCATAACGCCTTTCCCATTCTTCAAAGAAAGGGACGGATCACTCAGCGATAGATCAAGGAGCCCATGCACCCCCGTAAAGTGAACACCGCCAGAAAAATTGAGATTTCCCGTCTTCGTGGCCCTATCGTAGTTACCCCCACTGAACGGGAAGTTGAACCGAGTCCCATCAGCGGAGGCTCCCCCCGACATCGTCCACTTGCCTTGCATCGGGCCCTTGAGAGCATTGACGAATGAGGTCGAAACCCCCCAGTTCATGCTGCCCTTGCCAACCTTGGCTGGCGTAGAGGTAGGTGACGTAGCCCTCGACGCTCCAGGGACGACCGTGCACACCTGCTTGCGGATAATCTTGTGAGCACCCGCGGACGGAGCCTCACCAGCAGCAGCCTCCGTCGCAGCATCCGACTGTGGCGCCATAATTGTGCTTTGGTCAGGTTTGGGAGCCACCGTCGGCTTCGGCTTAGCACTGGGCTTAGGAGACACTCTCGGCTTTGGTTTAACACTCGGCTTGGGAGCCACCGTCGGCTTTGGCTTAACACTCGGCTTAGGGGTAACACTCGGCTTGGGAGTCACCGTCGGTTCCGGGCGAGAGGATTGAGGCCCAAGCTTCAAGGACGAATCGATGTCATCCATGGGCTTTCCAGCTTGATAGAAACCAGCGAATGCATCGACAGCTTGGCTATTCAGCTTGACATTGGTTCCCACAACCTGAGCTGCATCGTCTTGACCCTGCGTAATAGAGCCGGTCATATCAACGAAAGTTATACGGCCATAGTCAACCGACTGCCCGACCATAGTCTTGGACTTCACAGACATAATCACATGATCATCGCCATTGTTAACGACAATCTCAGGGTCGGCGAGAGTAAGATCCATTCTTCCGCCAACACCGGTAAAATGAACAGAACCGGAGTACTTCACATCTGCCTTCTGCGCAGTGGAACTCAAGCTGCCTTTGCTCACCGGGAATGAAAATGCTTTGCCATTCCAACTTGCGCCGCTACTCGTGGACCACGATCCATGCATCATCATTTTTAGAGCATTCAAAAAATGAGAATTTATGGTCCATTGCATTGCACCCAATGCAACCTGCCGTTGACTCTGGTCTGCATCAGGTTGATCAGCCCAAGCTGGCCCGGTACTCATACCTACACTGGCAGCCACCGCAGCCACAGCCGCAAGCCGAACTACACGAGTAGCACGGCTAACAATACTCACCATCGCGTCTACTCCCTTCTGAGGAGCGGGGGTGGGAAACCTATATTCCCCAAGGATCCTCCGCAACCCACGACGGATGTTCCTTTCCACTCATCCTCCTGGCGTTCCGGCTTCCAGATGAATTAACACATCCAGGTCACGGTTGCGGGACAGCGCCGGAATACTCACCGGCTTCCCCACGAGGATAAGCTCTCAGCATCAGCTGATGGCGTAACTATAACATGGCATATATTCATCACATCGACCCCCCTGAACCACTGACGATTTCCTCTCAGCCAAAGCGTTAAGCAAAGAAGCGTCCTCTGGATCGCATACTCTTCCCGGGTACTCATAGGAGATATTTTTGCATCAAGATAGGTCGATTGATGAACGTTAGTGCATGCAAATATTTTCCATCTCCCATATTCCAGGGCTCTTGTTCTCATGTAGCAGTTATCGCACATGTTCATGGAACATATAGATGTTCTTTGTCCGCCTTCGCTACCGCACAACCTTCGTAAAAGTCACCCGACAAACAATAGTCACATTTTTCCTCGTCGCCGATCAAAGCGGAGAGCTCCCCCAATCTAGTGACCTCCACACCCGATCGATCTGCGCGGGCAGATCCTCCAGCGGAACGCTGGTATCGATAACGACATCGGCAACTGCCAGACGTTCCTCACGAGAAGCCTGAGCGCGAATCCTCGCCCATGCATCGGCCTGACTGCACCCATCCCTCTCGACAACCCGACGTACCTGCTCAGCCGGATCGACGTCGGTCACCATCACGACATCGAACTCGTCGGCACGCCCAGTTTCGACGAGCAGCGGGATGTCATGGACAACGACCACGAGTCCATCGGCGGCCCGGGCTTCCTCGTCGACCCGATGGGCAGCTTCTTCTACCAGCGGATGAATAATGGCTTCAAGACGGCGACGCGCCTGCAAATCAGCAAACACGATCGACCCCAGAGCCGANCGATTAAGAGAACCATCAGCAACAAGAACCTCACGCCCAAAGGCCTCAACGACCCGAGCAAGCCCTTGCGTCCCCACCGCGACGACATCCCGGGAGAGCCGGTCATAATCGATAATGACAGCTCCACGCTCACCCAGCATCTGCGACACCGTCGACTTACCACTGGCAATACCACCAGTCAGACCCACCCGGACAACACCATCGGCCCCGGCGACCCAACCAGCTCGCGCAACATCCCGCGCCGTCGTCTCATCACCTACCACCGTGCGCCTCATATCCCGTCTCCCCCCGGGCACCCTGCCAATTACCGACGCAGATGCTTCACAACCCTGCCACGATCCAACACAACAGTCTCACCACCACAATCGCATTCATGACTAATCTCCACCACAGTGACCCCAGGCAAACATCGCGCCAAATTCACACGAATCTCAGCTGCCAAATCAGGATCCACAGACGCAGTAAACTCATCAAGAATAAGGACCCTCGGCCGCTGCAGAATCACCCTGGCCACTGTTAACCGCTGAGCCTGACCCCCCGAAAGCCTCGTACCAGCCGGCCCAACAACGGTACGCAATCCAGCCTCCATACCACGCACCTCATCAGCTAAACCAACCTCACCAAGAACACGCCACAACTCACCATCACCAGCAGCAGGCACTACCAACCTCAAATTGTCAGCAATAGAAGCATTCAACAACTCCACCCGCTGCGAAACCACCCCAACACACCTACGCAACGAATCAAGAGTGAACGACGACACCGGCTCACCATCCACCAGAACCTGCCCAACATCCGGATCATGATGACGCAACAACAAATTCACCAACGTCGTCTTACCCGAACCCGACGCCCCCGTCACAACGACATGACCCCCAGCCGGAACACCCAAAGTGACATCCTCAAGCACCGCAGGCAACGGCACACCATCCGCGTCACGATAACAAAAACTCACACCCCGCCACTCCAGCGCCGGAGCATGATCCAAACACAATTCCTCCGGCCCATCAACAACTTCCACCGGTGAATAACTCAGACACCACAGACGCCTCGCAGCTGCCAACGAATGATCAAGATACCCGACAGCATCCTCCACACCCCGCAACCCCTCAACAACCCTTAAACCCGCAACCACCAAAACACACACCCCGATACCATCCACACCACCACTCATACCCACAACAGACACCCAAGCGACGATCCCCATCGTGGCGGCCACACAGGAGGCCCGACGCATGGCGGCATAACGGCGGGCTTTGGCGGACCCAGTAGCAATGTCCGCATCGAGACGAGCCATTTGCATAATCCGGTCGGACTGACGGCCATACCCGACGATCTCCGCGGCACCGAAGACCGAGTCCGTGAAGTGAGCAGCCAGTTCGCGTCTCACCCCAAGCATCTCGTGGGTGGCATCCAGACTGGCACGTGTCCCGATGACCAGCAGGGCCACGATGAGGACGACGAGGATAACGGCTGGAATGGCTACCACAAACCATCCGTATAGGACTCCCCCCGTAACCACAGCGACAAGCGGGGCCACGATGGCTGCCACCACGGGAGCGAAGGTGTGAGTATAGACCACCTCGATGCGCTCGACATCGCGAGTAAGACTGGCCAGCACATCGCCAGTACGCGAGTGCGAAACAACTGCCGGAGCCTTGGGCCACAGCTGGGAGAAAGCGTAGGTGCGCAATATCTCCAGGGCTTTGAAAGCCACATAGTGCCCGCTGAACTGCTCCAGATAGTAGGCGAGGGCCTGTACAGCTGCCAGCCCGACAACCCATCCCAACCACGCCCACGCTGACCAGCCGGCGGTAACAACAGCGACCATTCCCCCGGCGGCCATCGCGAACAGACCGATGTCGGCTAGCAGGTGAACAACCCTCATGAGGGCCGAAAAGTACAGCGGTGGGTGCACCGGACGGGTGATACTGGTGAGCCACCTCATGACTTGGCAGGTCGATGGTTCAGTCATGCCCAGTCCTCCGTCTCAGTTCGGTCATCCTCGATGGAATCGACATCGTCAGCCGGTAAGAGCGTGCCTGCGCTGACCCGCTGGACGTCGTGGGCCAGTCTCAACAACCGGCGACGATGTGTCACCATCACGACGGTGGTGTTGTCACTAATCTGCGAGATAGCGTCGATAATGCGGCGCTCGGAATCAACATCGACGTGAGACGTCGGCTCATCAAGCAGCAGGATGTTACGTCCTGACAGGAAAGCCCTGGCTAACGAGATCCGTTGAGCCTGCCCACCCGACATCAATCTTCCTTGCTCCCCCGCATCGGAGTCCAGACCCTTCGGCATCGCCTCAACTTCGTCGGCCACGCCAGCTCGTCGTAATGCATCCCACATCTGCTCACGTGTGGCGTTCGGGTTCGCGATCGCAAGGTTGTCTGCCACGGTGCCCGCAAAGAGCCAGGTGCGCTGGTTCACCGAAGCACTAATACTCCTGATTGCCCCCGGTGCAGCTGTTAAGGCGTCGAGACCACTGACATAGACCTCCCCGCTCTTAGGAGACAGAGTTCCGCTAAGGACAGAAAGCAACGTCGACTTGCCAGCCCCAGAACGGCCAATGATGGCGGTACGACCACCGTGGGTAATATCGAGGCTGACCCCGTGCAGGACCTCGGTTTCACCGTATCCGACGCTGACGTTACGCAGCCAAATAGTTCCGTCCTCTGGCACAGGGACATGAGCTGACCGCTGCGGTGTCGGCGTCGAGGATGCGGAATCCGAAGTCATTAGCGCTGACGGAGCCGCGTCGAACCACTTTCTCAGTGCCTTCTGAGAGGCGATACCCCCCATACCGATGTAGAAGAAAGCAGCGACCTGGTGCAGCGGTTCCAGCAGCAGCACCGACAGCAGCACGATGGTAATCGCCGAAGTCGCCGAAATATCGCCACCCTGCCACCTCGTCGTGGCCAAACCCGCAGCCATAGCGATGAAGAGCAGGGAGAACAGACCATCAACGACAACAATGACGATCTGATTGCCAGCCAATAGCTTCATGATGGTCCCGCGGTTAGTCTCACCTCGTCGACGCAGATCGTCCTCCACTCGCTGTCCCGCACCCAGCATTCGGATGAGGACGAGATTTGACAGAGCATCCAAGTAGCGAGCAGTAAGGCGGGCACGCTCACGACGAGAATCTGACGATCGCTTGCGAAACAGCTTGACGAATCCACCAATCAGCGTCGGAATGAGGGGGCAGGGCCGCAAGGATGTCAGGGAGAAAAACTTGACGATACTCACTGACCCGCTCAACATTATCGGTAGCTAAGGTAATGACTCGTTCCCCCTCGTCTGCGGCAGGCGGGCCAGTGAGGGATCGACGGTAAAGAACATCGAGAACCTTGGCGTGCAGAGCTGCCTCCTCAGCACGGGCGTGACGGCCCGACATCGACACCGCAGCCCCAGCCGCAACAGCCGCCACCACCCCACCGATGCCCATCGCCCAGTACCAGCCAGGAGCCGGGGCGAAATCCTCGAAACGACCACCGATAATTTGGCCTACTGCGACGAGGAAAAGGCAAGTAGCGACGACCTCCACAATATGAACGGCAGCCACACGTCGGGCTCGCGAACCCGACTGTGGCGACATCACCGATACTGAACCCGACATGGCTACCTTCGCTCATCGTGGCTGGCGGTTCGAGCGCGTCTCGGCAGGATGACGAGCTCCCCTCCCGGCAAGGCGACGACCTCGATGGGCCATCGATACACCGTGGTGAGATTATCCTCGGTGAGCACCTCCACAGCTGGCCCCACGGCCAGTATTTTTCCTCCGGACAACAAAGCGATCCGGTCGCAGCACGCTGCCGCCAACGCCACGTCGTGCATGACGGCAACGACCGCGCACCCCGCATCGGCCAATTCGTGACAGATCGCCATAGTGCGTTCCTGATGACAGATATCGAGGGCAGCAGTCGGCTCATCAAGGAATACACAGGGTGCCTGCTGGGCAAGCACCCTGGCCAACGTCACCCGGGCGCGTTCGCCACCTGACAGACGCGTCACCTCTCGATCGACAAGGTCAGTGACCTCGGTACGTTCCATCGCCCTATCGACGATGACGGCGTCGTCAGGGCCGCGTGGATGTGGGGATCGTCCCATCATGACAATGTCGTGAACGAGATAGGAGAAAGGGAACTCGCTGAACTGGGGCATCACTGAGCGACGCAGCGCCAGCTGGGGACGAGAGAGCTTTTGAAGAGGCGCTCCGTCGAGTTCAACCGTTCCCTGCCAACCCTCAAGGTCACCACAGAGCACGCTCAGTAGGGTGGATTTACCCGCGCCGTTCGGCCCCAGCAAACCGACGAATTCACCTGCTTGGACGTCGAGGTTGATCCCGTCGAGGATCCTTCGCTCCCCGTAACAAAAGGTCACGTCCCGCGCACGGATCATCCCAGGGCCTTCTCACCACCCATGCCTCGTCTCAACAATATGAAGAAAGTAGGACCGCCAACGATGGCAGTAAAGATGCCAATGGGCAGATCGGCGTAGGGCACCACAGTTCGAGCAGCGATGTCGGACAGTGTGACCAACAGACAACCTCCCAACAAGGCAGACGGGATGAGCCATTTGTTGGCTGGCCCGATGAGCAGCCTCAAAACATGCGGCACTATGAGCCCCACAAATGTGATAACTCCGGCATAAGCCACCGCCGCCGAAGTTAGCAGTGCTGTCAAAGCTATCGATGACAACCGTAACCGATTGACGTTGACTCCCAAGTGCCCTGCAGCCCTCTCACCCAAGGCCAGAGTGTCGAGCTTGCCAGCAATAAGGATGGCCCAGACAATCCCGACACTGGCTACCGTCCCGACCGTTGCCACGTGACTCCAGGTTGTCCCGCTCAGGGATCCCATCTGCCAGAAGACAATTTGGTCCCGGGCGGTAGTCGGCGCAACATAAGTGGATATTGAGGTGATAGCCGAACACACGGCCGTCACCGCGATGCCAGTCAGAACTAGGGTCGTCGACTCAGCTCGTCGTCCGGACCGCGCCATAATGTAGACCGAACTGGCCGCAAGCAGTCCGGACACAAATGCCGCTGCCGGCACCCCGAACCCGGACAAAAAATTGGGGGCGACCACAATCATGATCGATGCCCCCACAGCCGCCCCCGATGACACGCCAATGACACCGGGTTCAGCGAGCGGATTGGAAAACAGCGCCTGCATGACGGCTCCGGCCACAGCAAGACTAGCCCCCACTAGCAGGCCAAGAACAATGCGCGGAAAGCGGATCTGCCACAGCACCGACTCGGCCATGGCGTCAGTGGCCGACCTCCCGAAAACGATTTTGATGACGTCGGCGGCCTCGACGCGGTACTGACCAACCATCGCTGACAACAGCACTAAACCACATACGATGATGACGAGGCAGATGGTGGAGGTCGATAGATCGTCGAACCCGAGTCCGTCGCTCAATCCCAGAACGCTGGACAACCGGCTGTGACAGGGCGCTCATTTGACTCCGTACAAAGCCTTGGCCACAGCGGTCAGGACCTCCCCGGTTTGGGGCCCGAAAGACAGCGAGATTCCATCAGGAATGGAAATAACCCGTTGCTTGCGCCCTGCGGTGGTGTTAGCGACGCCAGCTCTAGCCAGCAGTCCCTTCATCCCCCCGGTGGAAGCAAGCCCATCCCTCATGACGAAGATCGCATCCGGGTTGATGGAGACCAGGGATTCGGCGTTGGCAGGTACGAGGGTCGTTATGCCTTTGTCGGAGGCGACGTCATCGGCACCCACCCCCTGGATAAGCTCGCTGGCCCCGTTCTCAGAACCAAGAATGAAGAAAACGCCAGCATTTCCGCGAACGTAGAGGAAAGCGACTCGCATCGGCTTGGCAGGTTTCCATGCTGCTATCTGCTTTTTGGCCTGGTCGATCTGCTCTTGGGTACGTTTCACCAGGGCTTCGCCTGCATCAGGCTTTCCGACGGCNTCGGCAATAGTGCGAATAAGCTGAGGAGTGGAGCCGACACTGCGGTGGGGATCTACGAGCACCACCGGAATCCCGGATTTACGGAGCTGATCGAGGGCCTCCTTCGGACCCACGCTGCGGTCGGCGATGATGACCGACGGTTTCAGACCTGCGACGGCCTCGACGTTAAGAACGTGTCCGTTTTCTGTCACCACGGGGCGGTCATGCAACTGCTTTTCAGTGGAGGAAACAGTGCGCCCGACGATCTTGTCGCCCAATCCAAGTCCAATGAGGGTGCGTGACAAGGTGCCGTAGAGGTCAAGAGCGAGAATTCTCGAGGTGCTTTTGATCGTCACCTTGTTCCCCTCGACGTCAGTGACGGTCACTGGAAGTTTTTGGGCAGACGACCCCTCGACTGGCTTCGGATCAGGTAGTTCTGGCACTTCCGTGAGACCGCGAAGGGTGTGCGGGTCAGGCAAATCCCGCGCTGCCTGTGAAGTGGCTGATGCCGCCCTCGTCGACGATGTCGCGACGGACGGTACCGGCGTGGAGGATGTGGCAGGACCTTGGGAGGTCGAGGAGGAATGACCACAGCCGGCCACCA